>Ga0247741_1000047_pt1 | contig 100125 bp, 89 predicted proteins | sample UWRJL213509R2_FD_180945 | JGI IMG/M metagenome (GOLD analysis project Ga0247741, IMG submission 180945) | Plant litter microbial communities from Arlington Agricultural Research Station in Wisconsin, United States - UWRJ-L213-509R-2 | ecosystem: Environmental > Terrestrial > Plant litter >...
TCTGTGTCAAAAAAAAAAAAAAAAGATACTCAAAAAATCATCACATTTTCATTTCTTAATCTAGGTTAAGTGCGTTACGCTCACTACCACCGTAACTTTGTCCTATCAAAATGAAATTAATTATTTAAAAAATAAAATTATGGCAACTACAAAATGGTCAATTGACCCAACACATTCAGAAATTGGTTTTAAAGTTAAACACATGATGTTTACAAATGTTTCAGGTAAATTTGGAACTTACGACGCAACAATTACTACAGACGGAGACAACTTCGAAAATGCAGATATCCAATTTTCTGGTGATATCGCTTCTATCGACACTGCAAACGCAGACAGAGATGGTCACTTAAGAAGTGGAGATTTCTTTGATGCTGAAAATCACCCAAAATTATCTTTTAAAGGATCTTCATTCAAAAAAATCAATGATGGAGAATATGAATTAACTGGAGACTTAAACATTAAAGGTGTTTCTAAAACAGTAAAATTTCCTGTAGAATTTAGCGGAACCATGACTGATCCTTGGGGAAATACTAAAGTAGGATTAAATATTGAAGGTAAAATAAATCGTAAAGATTGGGGATTAAACTGGAATTCAGCTCTTGAAACTGGTGGCGTTTTAGTAGGAGAAGAAGTTCGTTTGAACATTGAATTACAATTCGCAAAACAGGCTTAATCTTATAAAATAGGTTTTAATTTGGTTGGTTAAGAACCCTGTACTTTTTAGAAAGTGCAGGGTTCTTCTTTTTGAATAAAGGAAAAATCGCCACGAATTCACGAATTATATTTTTCCAAACTTTGCGCAATGAAAATTCGTGAATTGCTTCGCCTGTTCGCTATCGCTCGAGTCGTGGCAGAAAAATCATCTCTCAGTATTTCGAAATTCTGTTGGAGACATTCCGGTTTGTTTTTTGAAGAATCTGGAGAAATAAGAGTAATCTTCGTAGCCGACTGCAAATGCGACTTCATTTACCGCCAATTGTTTGTCGATTAACATTCGTTTTATTTCCAGAATTACCCGATCCATAATGACTTCTGTGGCTGTTTTTTGCAGAATTTCGTTGCAGATTCTGTTTAAATGTTTTAGCGTGATATTTAATTTTTCTGCGTAAAAAGAAGGCAATTTCTCTTGTCTGAAATATTGTTCTAACAGCAATTCAAATTTGTTGATTTTGATATTATACGAATGTGTTTGATGGGAATAGGTTTCGCTATATTTTCTTGAAATTTCAATATGAATGCAATCAAGCAAATTCAGCATTTTATCCAATTGCAATTTATTATTCTGATTATTTTCCTGAATCAGTAAATCAAAATAAGGCTGAATTTTAGGAATTTCATTTTCTTCAAAAACCATTTCAGGCCGATTGTGAATAGAGTGGTAAAAGTTATAATCATTAATCGTTTTCTGTCCGAAATATAAATTATACAGTTCCTGCGAAAAGATGATCACAAAACCCTCGATATCTTCAGACAAACTCCAATGGTGCATTTGTCCGGGCTGAAGAACAAATAAACTACCTCTTTTGATTTCAAATTGATCAAAATCGACTTCATGCAATCCCGAACCATTTGTAAAATATACCATTAAATAAGAATCATGCCGATGCGGTTCTTCTACAAAACTGTGGCTTTTTAAATGTTCTGCAAAAGTATTCACATAAAAATCACGATGAACATCGTTACAACTGAAATTCTGAACACTATAAACGGGATATTTTTTCATACGCGATTGGATTTTAGATTTGGAATTTCAGCAACAAAATGTCTTTATTGTGCTACAAGTAGCGAAGATATAAAAAAGACTTTCATTCTCCTCTGAATTACCTTTGTATCAATAAAAAACAACAAAGTCATGTCAAATACATTAACTCATATTTTAAGCAACGAATGTCCTGTTTGTCATAAAGGAAAAGTTTTTAAAGACAATAATATTTTTCTAACTTTTGGTTTACCAAAAATGAATGAATACTGCAGTCATTGCAATTACAAATTTCAGAAAGAACCTGGCTATTTCTTTGGAGCAATGTATGTAAATTACGGATTGACCGTTGCGCAAGGTATTGCAACTTATTGTGTTGCTCAGTTTTTCTTTGATCAAACATTCGATTTACGAATCATTCCGATTATTGCTGTTGTTATTACTTTACTCACTTCTTTCAATCTTCGATTTTCAAGATTAGCATGGATTTATATGTTTAAGGACTATACGAGCTAAAAAAATACTATTTTTGCCTTTCAATTGAAACTAATTTTCAATTTCAAAAAAAATAAAAAAATAAATTAGACAAATGAAAGCATACGTATTTCCAGGTCAGGGCGCACAGTTTACAGGAATGGGCAAAGACTTATATGAATCATCGGCTTTAGCCAAAGAATTATTCGAAAAAGCTAACGAAATTTTAGGTTTTAGAATTACAGATATTATGTTTGAAGGTACTGCCGAAGAACTAAAAGAAACAAAAGTGACGCAACCAGCAGTATTTTTACATTCTGTTATTTTGGCTAAAACTTTAGGCGAAGATTTTAAACCAGAAATGGTTGCAGGACATTCTTTAGGCGAATTTTCTGCATTGGTTGCCAACGGAACTTTGTCTTTTGAAGACGGTTTGAAATTAGTTTCTCAACGTGCTTTGGCAATGCAAAAAGCCTGCGAAATTACGCCATCTACAATGGCTGCTGTTTTAGGATTAGCGGATAATGTTGTTGAAGAAGTTTGTGCTTCTATCGATGGAATTGTAGTTGCTGCAAACTACAACTGTCCTGGACAATTAGTAATTTCCGGAGAAACTACAGCAGTTGAAAAAGCTTGTGAGGCGATGAAAGCTGCCGGAGCAAAACGTGCTTTAATTTTACCTGTTGGAGGAGCATTTCACTCACCAATGATGGAACCAGCTAGAGAAGAATTAGCTGCTGCAATTGAAGAAACTACGTTCTCTACTCCTATTTGCCCAGTTTACCAAAACGTTACTGCAAGTGCAGTTTCTGATGCAAACGAAATCAAAAAGAACTTAATTATACAATTGACTGCTCCGGTAAAATGGACACAATCAGTTCAGCAAATGATTGCTGATGGTGCTACTTTATTTACTGAAGTTGGTCCGGGAAAAGTATTGGCTGGTTTGATTAATAAAATTGACAAAGAAGCTGCGACTGCGAATGCTTAATTAGTATTCAGTTTTCAGTTAGAAAACTATATTATAAAAAATCCTCATTATTTATGAGGATTTTGTTTTTATAGCTCTCTTATTTCTGAACTATTATTATTTATAATTGTTGTAATCAGATAATTTTGATTACTTTTTTCAAAAAAGATATACCAAGTCGTTCTGGCATTCGCTTTATAAAAAATATAATTTGAGCCTAAGTAATGAAGTCTCGGTGGAGTTTTCTTGTAAGGAAATGAAACAATACTTGCGATTATAAAAGCAATTATTTTGTCAACATAAATTTGGGCTGACTCAGGAAAACCAAAATATTCCTCTCGAAAAAGAGCAAAAACTAAATCATCAAAATATTCCAGAACATCATTTTCAAAAATTATTTTTTCCAAGGATATGCTTTTATTCTTTTAGACATTTCTGCTTTAAATTCCTCTGGAGTCAGTCCTTTTGCAAACTCAGCATCAAAATCAAAAGTCTCGCGATCTATTCCCTTAAATTTAGGTTTTTGAACTTCATATTCCACTCTGGGTTCTTCAACCTTATTGTTCTTATCATTTTCCTTTTTCCGCCTCATAATTCCTACATTTTAATCTTACAAAATTACAAAATAAATCGAATCTAAATGAAAAATCCCAAACAATCTAGATTGATTATTTGGGATTTCAATTATTTCATATCTGAGATGTTAGACGCACTGCTGTGCGTCTCTACTGAAAACTGAGAACTTTATTAAGAACGAACTTTCTGCTCCCATTTCCAGGCGCTTGCCATTGCTTCGTCAAGACTTAATTCTGCTTTCCAGCCTAAAACATTGTTTGCTTTGTCTGTATTAGCGTAGGCTTCGGTGATATCGCCTTCGCGACGCGGCATAATTTTATATGGTAATTTTTTATCGCTTACTTTTTCGAAACTATGAATTACTTCGAGAACAGAACTTCCTTTTCCTGTTCCTAAATTAAAGGTTTCTACTTTTTGAAGATTTTTTTTATTTAACAAGCGCTGTAATGCAATTACGTGTGCCTTTGCTAAATCTACAACGTGAATATAATCACGAACCGCAGTTCCATCAGGCGTTGGATAATCATCTCCAAAAACAGATAATTCCTGACGCAATCCCATTCCGGTTTGTGTGATAAACGGAACTAAATTTTGAGGAACTCCTAATGGCAATTCTCCTATTTCTGTAGTTGGATGTGCTCCAACCGGATTAAAATAGCGCAATAAAATAGCGTTTATATTCGTAACTTTTGCTGTGTCTGTAATGATTTCCTCGCCTATTTGCTTGGTATTTCCGTAAGGAGACATAGCCGCTTGAACAGGCGCATCTTCTGTAATTGGCATTTTTTCGGCTTGACCGTAAACCGTGCAAGATGAACTAAATATAAAGCTAGCTTCTGGTTTTTCTTTTAATTCCTGTAAAAGATAAACTAAGCTATTGATGTTGTTTTCATAATACAATAAAGGATTTTCAACACTTTCACCAACTGCTTTTGATGCCGCAAAATGAATTACACCCGTAACATCATGGTGTTTTTTAAAGAAATCCTGTACCGCCGATTTTTCTCTTAAATCAATTTTTTCGAACAATGGGGTTTTCCCTGTAATGTTTACAATTCCTTTTAAAACATCTTCTGAAGCATTAGAAAGATTATCAATTATCACCACTTCAAAGCCTTCATTTTGCAATTCGACTACGGTGTGAGAACCAATAAAACCTAATCCTCCGGTTACTAATATTTTCATTTTGTGGTTATTTGTGGCTGTTATTTAATTTGATTTATTTCAAAAACTCAATTACACTATCTGTAATAAATTTTATTTGCTCATCATCCAATTCTGTGTGCATTGGCAAAGCAATAACTTCTTTTACCAATTGATTGGTTACCGGAAATTGCTCTTCTTTATAACGAATATCGACATAAGCTTTTTGAGAATGCAACGGAATTGGGTAATAAATTGCACACGGAATTCCTTTATCCAGCAGATACTGCATTAAAGCATTTCTGTCTGCATCGATAATTCTTAATACATATTGATGAAAAACGTGATCATTTTCGTTTGCATTAAATTCCGGAGTAATAATATTTTTATGACCCGCAAAAGCTGCATTGTATTTTGAAGCCGCACGACGACGCGCTTTATTATATTCGTCTAATAAAGGTAATTTTGCATTTAAAACTCCAGCCTGGATACTGTCTAAACGTGAATTTACACCCACAACATCGTGATGGTAACGTTCGTACATTCCGTGATTTACGATTCCGCGGATAACGTGCGCCAGTTTATCGTCGTTTGTAAAAATTGCTCCGCCGTCTCCGTAACAACCTAAGTTTTTTGATGGGAAAAATGACGTTGCAGCAACATGCCCAATTACACCAACTTTTGTTTTTTCGCCAGATTTAGAAATATAATCGGCTCCAATAGCTTGTGCATTATCTTCGATTACATACAAATTATGTTCCGCAGCAATTTCCATAATCGCATCCATATTGGCAGCGCGGCCAAACAAATGTACGGGAACTATTGCTTTTGTTTTTGGTGTGATTGCTTTTTTAAGTGCTTCGATATCAATGTTCATATTTGTAATATCAACATCAACCAAAACCGGCGTTAATTGCAGTAAAGCAATAACTTCAACTGTAGCTGCAAAAGTAAAATCTGCCGTAATAACCTCATCACCAGGTTTTAAATCCAATCCCATCATGGCAATCTGCAAAGCATCTGTACCATTTGCACACGGAATCACGTGTTTTGCCCCTAAATATTCTTCAAGATTTTTTTGAAACTGATGAACCAATGGTCCGTTTATATAAGTATTTGTATCTAAAACTTCTTGGATTGAAGCATCAACAGTGGCTTTTATTTTTTCGTATTGACTCTTTAAGTCAACCATTTGAATTTTTTTCATTTATCTTTTATTTATTTAAAACTTAAGATTTGATTTAAAACCGAATCTCTAAAACGAAGAACAAAAATAGTTATTTAATACCTTCAAACAATGAAAATAATCGAAAGAAGCGTAATTTAGCGCCAAAATTATATATATGCTTTTTCTATACAATTTAGTTATTTCTATTGCCGGTTTTTTTTTGAAAATTGTAGCACTTTTTAGTCCAAAAATCAAACTTTTTGTTGAAGGCAGAAAACATGTTTTTAGTATATTAGAGGAAAAAATAAAACCTGAAGATAAAACTATCTGGTTCCATTCTGCTTCACTTGGTGAGTATGAACAAGGTTTGCCGGTAATCGAAAAAATTAAAGAAAAATATCCCTTACATAAAATCATAGTTACCTTTTTTTCCCCTTCGGGTTACGAAGTCCGTAAAAATAATACTGTAGCCGATGTTACCATTTACCTTCCTTTGGATACTAAAAAAAATGCCAAACGCTTTTTAAAACTGGTACATCCTGAAAAAGCATTCTTTATTAAGTATGAATTTTGGCTGAATTATTTAAAAGAATTAGAGAACGCAAAAATTCCAACTTATCTGGTATCCGGAATTTTTAGAGACAGTCAAATGTTTTTTAAATGGTACGGCGGTTTTTACAGAAAAGCATTAAAAGCGTTCACTTATTTTTTTGTACAGAATGAGAATTCAAAACAAAAAATTGAAGCTATAGGATTTCATAATGTTATCGTTTCCGGCGATACCCGTTTTGATCGTGTAAATGCTATTTTAGAAAGAGATAATTCTCTTGATTTTATAGAGAAATTCAAAAACAATAAAACTACAATGGTCATTGGAAGTTCGTGGCCAAAAGACGAAACCTTATTAGCCGAATATATCAATCAGGCTTCTGAAGATGTGAAATTCATTATTGCTCCGCATAATATTAAAGCAGAACAAATTGTATCACTGAAATCACAAATCACAAAATCAAGTATTTTATTCTCTCAAAAAGAAGAAGCTGATTTATCAAATTACCAAGTGTTTATTATTGACACAATTGGCTTATTAACAAAGATTTACAGCTACGGCACCATTGCTTATGTTGGCGGTGGGTTTGGAAATCCCGGTATTCATAACATTTTAGAACCTGCTACGTTTGGAATTCCGATCGTTATTGGTCCAAATTACTCGAATTTTGCTGAAGCTGTTCAATTAGTTAAACTTAGCGGCTGTCTCGTTATTTCTAATAAAGAAGAATTAAAATTTAATTTAGACAAACTGATTAATGACGAAAATTTCCTGAATGAAAAAAGCGCAGTTTGCAAGCAATATATTCAGGATAATATTGGAGCCACGAACAGCATTATGAAAATCGTTTCTTAAGCATTTTTTAACACCAAATCTTAGTTCGACGTCGTTATTTACAAAAAAAGCCTTTAAATCGTTTTATTTTAATCAATTTGGCTTCCTCAATAATCAATTAAAAACAAAATAAAGTGCAATTAAGTAAATCAAAAAAGCTAATTTACTTATTGAATATTCAACGAAAAATAATTTATACAAAAAATACAATAATATACTAATATTTGGCTATTTTGGCATTGTATTTGATAACTAAGATATTCGTGAGCAATGAAAATATTTTAAAAAAAAAATAAAAAAATATTTTACATATTAAAAAATTTATATCTTTGCCACGAATTAATAATTAACCTTTTATAATAAAGTAAGATGAAAAAAGTATTTTTAAGTTTAGCTGTTGTTGCTGTTTTAACTGTTGTATCTTGTAAAAAAGCTGACGCTGCAGCTCCAGAAGCTGTAGATTCTACTGCTGTTGCTGTTGATTCTGCTGCTGCTGTAGTTGATTCTGCTGCTACAACTGTTGACTCTGCTGCTGCAAAAGTTGACTCTGCTGCTACTAAAGTAGAAGCTGCTAAAGAAGAAGTAAAAAAATAATTAGAATTTAAATTCTAAAGATTTTAAAACCATCCATTGTGATGGTTTTTTTTATGCTTAAAAATTAGCAAAATCCTAATACCAAAAATTCTAAATTCCAATAATGCGCTACGCATAACTGAAATTTGGAATTTTGCTTTTATAACACATAAAAAGATTCAGACTGGAATTTGGAATTTAAAAATTGGAATTTCATTCTTCAACCTCTTCAAGTTCTTCTTCATCCTCAAAAATTGATTCATTAGACGAGAAATCCAAAATTTCAGATTTTGAAGAATAGGTAACGATTTCTTTTATTCCTTTCTGCAAAAGCAACTCTGTAGTGTATTTTCGACTTGTTGCAAAATGAACCTCACCCAACATCAATTTAAAAAAATACTTTCCCCCTGAGCCTTTAAATTTTAAAAACTTAGCCTGATCTACATTTAATTTAAATTTCTCAATATCCTCTTCACACTCAAATTTCAATTCATAACTCAAACTTGTAAATATCACTTTCCCTTTTCTGGAAGTAAACACAAATTTATATTCATCGTTGAATCTTCTACTAATTACGAATGCACCCATTTGAAAATTTTAGATTTTACTAATTTTAAATTGCTGATTTTAGATTTTAGATCGATTGCTCCAGATTCCCAGAAACTTAGAACCATAGATAAATTTAAAATCAACACAAAATATCGTGAAGAAACATAAAAAATTTTATACTCCTAATTATTTTTACCGCAAAGAACGCTAAGATTTTCATCCAGGAGTGTCTTAGGCCCTGGGACACAAAGCTAAATCAATTCAAAACTTTGCTAACTTTGTCTTTTTATAAAAATTGCGGGTAAAAAACCTTACCGTTCCCTGCGTTAATTCTTTTATCTCTCTACAGGTTTTCTAATTGATTTTAAATTTACTGCATAAATTCATCATTTCAAACTTTGAGTTTACACAATAAAAAAAGCCTCTTCAAAAGAAGAGGCTTTAGTACTCAGAGCGGGACTTGAACCCGCACGAACATTGCTGTTCACTGGATTTTAAGTCCAGCGTGTCTACCAATTTCACCATCCGAGCATTATATGGTTTTGAGCGAAAAACGGGGCTCGAACCCGCGACCTCGACCTTGGCAAGGTCGCGCTCTACCAACTGAGCTATTTTCGCGTTTCAAATTTTTATAAGAACTACAACACTCAACTTGTTTCGTATTGCGAGTGCAAATTTAGGACATTTATTCAATTACACAAGCGTTTTTTGAAAAAAAATTACACTTATTTTATAACTTTCTGATAACCTAAACTTTAAATCTGAATTATTTTCCAACCAGCATTCTTTTAATTTCATTAAGCTTCATTAATGCTTCAACAGGTGTGATCGCATTTATATCAAGACTCATGATCTCCTGTTTTATCTCTTCCAGCAAAGGATCATCCAAATTAAAGAAACTCATTTGCATTTCATCATTCGCAGATTTGATTCCGTTTAAGGCATCACTGGAATGATTTTTTTCTAACTTTTTTAATAGCTTCTGAGCTTTCAAAATTACAAGTTGAGGCATTCCGGCCATCTTTGCAACATGAATTCCAAAACTATGCGCACTTCCGCCTTTTACTAATTTACGAATAAACAGAACTGTATCTTTTAACTCTTTTACCGCAACATTATAATTCTGGATTCTTGGCAACGATTCTGTCATTTCATTTAATTCATGATAATGCGTTGCAAATAAAGTTTTTGCTTTTGATGGATGTTCGTGCAGAAATTCGGCAATAGCCCAGGCAATCGAAATTCCGTCATAGGTACTAGTTCCCCTTCCAATTTCATCTAATAAAACCAAACTACGGTCTGAGATATTATTCAAAATCGAAGCCGTTTCATTCATCTCAACCATAAAAGTAGATTCTCCCATCGAAATATTATCCGATGCTCCTACTCTGGTAAATATTTTATCTACAATTCCTATTCTTACACTATCCGCAGGAACAAAACTGCCCATTTGAGCCAACAATACAATTAAAGCCGTTTGCCTTAATATGGCCGATTTACCAGACATATTGGGACCGGTAATCATAATAATTTGCTGCGTTTCTCTGTCTAAACAAACATCATTGGCAATATATGGCGTTCCAACCGGCAATTGTTTTTCGATAACCGGGTGTCTTCCGTTTTTGATTTCTAATTCGAAAGTTTCATCAATTTCCGGACACACATATTGGTTTTCAATTGCGAGTTGCGTAAATGAGCACAAACAATCTAATTGCGCTACTAAATTGGCGTTCATTTGAACCGGTTTGATATATGTCGCAATCCACGCTACTAATTGCTCAAAAAGATCGGATTCTATTTTATAGATTTTTTCTTCGGCACCTAAAATTTTGGTTTCGTATTCTTTTAATTCTTCTGTAATATAACGCTCGGCATTTACTAAAGTTTGTTTACGAATCCACTCTTCAGGAACTTTATCTTTATGCGTGTTTCGAACTTCGATATAATATCCAAAAACGTTATTGAAAGAAATTTTCAAAGAAGAGATTCCGGTTCGCTCTGATTCTCTTTTTTCAATTCCTTCAAGATATTCTTTTCCTGAAGTTGAAATAGCGCGCAAATCATCTAATTCTTCGCTAATTCCTTTTGCAATCGCATTTCCTTTTGCAATCGCAACCGGTGCATCCTGATTTAAAGTTGTTTTGATTTTTTCTCTTAACAAATCGCACGCATGCAAGCTGTCTCCAATAATTTTTACGGCTTCCTGCGGACTCTCGAGTGCCAGTGTTTTAATTGGAATTATGGCATCGAGGGATTCTTTTAAATAAACAATTTCACGCGGAGAAACTTTTCCGGCTGCGATTTTAGAAATCAAACGCTCCAAATCTGAAATTTGCTTGATTTGATATTGAATATTATGCAAGACTTCATCGTTTGATTTCAAATACGAAACCACATCATGACGTCCTTTTATTTTATTGCTGTCTTTAAGAGGAAGTGCCAGCCAACGCTTTAATAAACGTCCGCCCATTGGAGAAAGTGTTCTGTCAATTACATCTAAAAGCGTCACAGCATTTGGATTATAACTGTGATATAATTCTAAATTCCGAATAGTAAAACGATCCATCCAGACATAAGCATCTTCTGCAATACGCTGAATTGCCGTAATATGCTGCACGCGATTGTGCTGTGTTTCGGATAAATAATATAAAATTGCTCCAGAAGCGATAATTCCGTCTGCTAATTCTTCGATTCCAAAACCTTTTAAAGAAGTGGTTTGAAAATGTTTCGTTAACGTTTCTACAGCATAATCTTCTTTATATATCCAGTCTTCGAGATAAAAACTATGGAAATCTTCTCCAAAAGCATCCTTAAAATCACCTTTATTATTCTTCGGAACCAAAACCTCGCTTGGGTTAAAATTCTGCAATAATTTATCTATATATTCGGCATTTCCCTGAGCAGTTAAAAACTCTCCGGTCGAAACATCCAGAAAAGAAATTCCGATACTTTTATTGGCAAAATAAACAGATGCTAAAAAGTTATTTGATTTAGACTGTAAAACTTCATCATTTAAGGAAACTCCCGGAGTTACAAGTTCTGTAACGCCGCGCTTCACAATAGTTTTAGTCATTTTAGGATCTTCAAGCTGATCGCAGATCGCAACACGAAGTCCGGCTTTTACCAATTTTGGCAAGTAGGTATTTATAGAATGATGCGGAAAACCGGCCAAAGCTGTTTCAGTTTCAGAGCCCGCACCTCTTTTGGTCAAAGTTATTCCAAGAATTTTAGAAGCTCTAATGGCGTCTTCTCCAAAGGTTTCATAAAAATCTCCTACTCTGAAAAGCAGACATGCATCAGGATATTTTCTCTTGATTTCGTTGTACTGTTTCATCAAAGGTGTTTCTTTCACCACTTTCTCTTTCGTTGCCAAATTATTGTTTTTTTAAATGAAAATTAAGACAGCGAATTTATAATATTTTGAAAGAATATCGAAGTGCTATAAAAATTAAAATATTTTAAGAATATTTTAAGTTCAGATATAAGAATTTTATATAGATTTGTCATAATTAAAAAGACTCTTAAAAGATGAAAAAAATAATTTTATTCGTTATGTTGGCTGTAGTTGGAATTACTGCTTCTAACGCTCAAAGTACTAAGAAAGCTAAAGCTGCAAAAGTTGCTAAAATTGAAGGAGCCGGAATGGCTTTTGAAACTGAAACTATTGATTACGGAACTATTGCTCATAATGCTGACGGAAAACGTGAGTTTGTTTTTATAAACAACGGAACAAAACCATTAATCATTACTAACACACAAGGATCTTGTGGTTGTACTGTACCAACTACACCAAAAGAGCCAATTGCTCCGGGTGCTAAAGGTATTATCGGTGTAAAATATGCTACTGACAGAGTTGGTGCTTTTACAAAAACTGTAACTGTTACTTCAAATGCAGAAGGACAACCAACAAAAGTGCTTACCATTAAAGGTACTGTTTTACCAGATCCAGTAAAAAGCTAATCTGAAAAACAAATAAATATTCGAAAAAGCTTCCTTATCTTTGGAAGCTTTTTTTATGACCAGAATTCAATACAATGAGAAAACTTGAAAATAGTGAGCTAGACCGTAAATCTATCGAAGATTTTAAAAAATCAGACAAAACCCCTTTAATTTTAGTTTTGGATGATATTCGCAGCTTACACAATATTGGTTCTGTATTTAGAACCGCCGATGCTTTTTTGATCGAAAAAATAATTTTGTGCGGTATTACAGCCACTCCTCCAAATAAAGAAATTCACAAAACCGCTCTTGGCGCTACCGAAACCGTTGCCTGGGAACATCATGAAAATGTTTTGGAAGTAATTGAAAATCTAAAAAAAGAAAATGTCCTGACTCTTGCTATCGAACAAGTTGAAAGCGCTATTTTTCTTCAGGATTTTAAAGTCGAAAAAAATCAAAAGTATGCTTTAATTTTTGGAAATGAAGTTTATGGCGTTGCTCAGGAAGCAGTTGCTATTTGCGATGGATGTATCGAAATTCCGCAATTAGGCACAAAACATTCCTTAAATATTTCTGTAAGTGCCGGAATTGTTGTTTGGGATTTGTTTCAAAAATTAAATTTTTAATTAGAGAATGTGTTAATTAGATAATTTATTTTACGTGTAGAATTATCTAATTCCCAAATTGGCACATTACCACATTAATTCAATTTCTTCTGAATTTCGTTTAAAATAAAAAGGTAATCTTCGTGGTTTTTTACAAAATCACGATTGGAGACATCTATAATTAAAACATTTAAATCTGTTTGGGATTTTATATATTCTAAATACCCATTATTTATTTTATCCAGATATTCTCCTTCGATATTTTGCTCATAATTACGTCCGCGTTTTTTGATATTTTCGAGTAAACGCCCGGTGTTTTGATATAAGTAAATATACAAATCCGGTTTTGGCATTTCTTTATAAATAATATCAAATAAGTTTCGGTACAAACGATATTCATCTTCCTGCAACGTAATTTTTGCAAAAATAAGAGATTTGAAAATGTGATAATCGGCTACGATAAAATCCTTAAACAAATCAAATTGAGCCAAATCATCCGATAATTGCTGATATCTGTCGGCTAAAAAAGACATTTCAAGCGGAAAAGCATATCTGTTTTGGTCTTTGTAAAATTTAGGCAAAAACGGATTATCTGCAAAACGCTCTAAAACGGTTTTTGCATTAAAATCTTCTGCAATTTTGTGTGCCAAAGTTGTTTTTCCTGCACCAATATTTCCTTCAAAAGCAATATAATTAAAATTCTGTAACGGAATTTCATGTAAAGGACTTTTCAAATCCTGAACAATAGTACAAATGCTATCATCTGGAGAAATAGCAATTAATTCTGTTATGTTTTTATGAAAAACCGGATGTCTCCAGTTTAATTTTAAATCCTGCATTGGCAATAAAACAAATTTTCTGTTTTGCATTAAAGGATGCGGAATGGCAAGTTTTTCTGATTCAATAATTTCATTATCAAAAACAATCAAATCAATATCAATAATTCTGGATTGATACCCTTGTTCATTCGACCTGATTCGTCCTAATTGTTTTTCAATTTTTAAAACCTGATTTAGTATTTTTTGCGCCGATAAATTGGTGTGCAAAAGTAAGGCACAATTGTAAAAAGCATCACTTTCAAATCCCCAGGGGGGTGTTTCGTATAGTTTTGAAACCTCGATTACGGTTCCCGCCTCCTGATGTATTAACGCAATACAACTTTCGATGTTTGCCAACCGGTTTCCCTGATTACTGCCTATAGATAAAACGACCTGATGCTGTGATTTCATAATTAATGCAAATTAACTAAAACTATTTTAGAATTAACAATATATTTGTGTAACGGGTTCTGAATTTAATTCTGAATTTGTGCGTTAAAATTTGTAACGTCTTACTCTTTTTCGCTACTTATTAAAAAAAATATATTTATGAAATTTCTAGGAAATGTAATTGCCACTGTAATTGGTATTTTTGTTTTTATCATGTTATTCTTTTTTGGAGTAATTCTTATTAGCGCTATTTTTGGCGGAGAAGACACTATTTCAGTTAAAGCAGATTCTGTTATAGAATTAGACTTAAAAAAAATCAATAACGATTATGCCGGAAAATATAAAGATCCGTGGGTGACCGTTTTTTCTGATAAAAAAGGAGTTGGCTTAAGCGATGTTATCAATGCAATCGAAGCCGCAAAAACAGACGATAATATTAAAGGAATCTCAATCTTAAATGACGAATCTTCATTAGGTCTGGCTCAATATAAAGATTTAAGAAACGCGCTTGAAAGCTTTAAAAAATCGAAAAAATTTGTTTGGGCTTATGCCAATTCATTTTCGCAGAAAGAATATTACCTAAACTCGGTCGCCAATACTATTTATTTGAATCCTGCGGGAGATCTTGATTTTAAAGGACTTTCGTCTGAAGTGATGTTCTTTAAAGATTTTCAGGACAAATCAGGTATTCACATGGAAGTGATTCGTCATGGAAAATATAAAAGTGCCGTTGAGCCATTTTTAGAAAATAAAATGAGCGATGCCAACAGAGAACAAATTACTGCGCTTTTAAATTCTATCTGGACAAATATTTCTGAAGATATTGCAAAAAGCAGAAATATTCCTGTTGCTAAATTAAATGAAATCGCCAACGGATTATTGGCCAGAACACCAGAAATGGCCAAAAATCAACATTTAGTAGATATTGTAGCGTATGAAGATGTTTATCATAACGCTATTAAAAAACAGTTGAAAGTTACCGGAGATGACGATTACAATAAAATTTCAATTTTAGATTATACTCAAAACAATATTACAACAGCTTTAAGCAATACATCAAGCGATCAAATTGCAATTATTTACGCTCAGGGCGAAATTCAAAGTGGTGAAGGCGATGTAACTGTTATTGCCGAAGGCGCCATGCGTCGTTCTTTGCAGGAAGCAAGAAAAGATGAAGATGTAAAAGCAATTGTGCTTCGAATTGATAGTCCGGGTGGAAGTGCTTTGACTTCTGATTTGATTTGGAGAGAAATCGAAATTACTAAAAAAGTAAAACCAATTGTAGTTTCTATGGGAAATTATGCAGCTTCCGGCGGTTATTATATCGCTTGTAATGCCAATAAAATTTTTGCAGAAAAAAATACAATCACAGGTTCAATTGGTGTTTTCGGAATTTTACCAAATTTTAGTCCGTTGGCCAATAAACTTGGAATTAATACGGAGCAGGTAAAAACACATGAAAACTCTGCAAATTATAGTCCGTTTGTTCCTGTTGATGAAAAATTCAAAGCTTTTACTTTAGAAGGAGTTGAAAAAATCTACAACACTTTTGTAACTCACGTTGCTGAAGGTAGAAAAATGACTTTTGCACAAGTAGATTCTATTGCGCAAGGTCGCGTTTGGTCAGGATCTGAAGCTGTAAAAATTGGTTTAGTAGATAAAATTGGTGGTTTGAATGACGCTATTGCCGAAGCTGCAAAAATTGCCAAAATAAAATCATACAGCACACAAAATTATCCTGAATACGAAAAATCATTCAATGATGTATTATCAGGTTTGCCTTTTGCAAAATCGAAAGAAGCTTTTATAAAAGAAGAAATTGGAGAAGAAAACTATCTTTTAATCGAGCAGGTAAAAAGACTTCAAAAGCAAAAAGGAGTTCAGGCGATGCTGCCTTTTGGATTAAATATTAAGTAATTCAATACTGATGAAAAAAATAGTCTCCGTTTTATTAGTTGTCGTTGTAAATTTCGTAAATGCACAAAGCAAAAGCGAAATAACATTTAAGGAAAGTAATTCTGTTTTAAAAATCAATAAAGATCAGATTTACGGAACTTTAACAACACCTGATTTATCGAAAAAATTTCCTGTCGCCCTGATTATTTCAGGTTCAGGACCAACAGATAGAAACGGAAATAATCCGATGATGAAAAACAATTCCTTAAAAATGCTGGCAGAAGCTTTAGCAAAAAACGGAATTGCATCTTTACGATTTGATAAACGCGGAATTGGCGAAAGCAAAGCCGCTGCAGGGCCAGAGTCAGGTTTGGTTTTTGAAAATTATACCGAAGATGTAAAAAGCTGGATTAACTTATTAAAACAAGACAAACGTTTCTCAAAATTAATCATCATCGGTCATAGCGAAGGTTCTTTAATTGGAATCATTGCGGGTGCAAAAACTGATAAATTTATCTCTGTTGCAGGCGCTGGAGAATCTGCAGATAAGCTTTTGAAAACGCAGATTTCAGCAAAATCAAACAAGCAAATTGAAGAAATGACTTTTCCTATTATAGACAGTCTAAAGAATGGAAATACGGTTAAAAAAGTCGACCCGATGCTTAATTCGCTTTTTAGACCTGGCATTCAGCCCTATTTAATGTCCTGGTTTAAGTTCGATCCTCAAACAGAAATTAAAAAACTAAATGTTCCTGTTTTAATTATACAAGGAAATAATGATTTACAAGTTTCTGTAAAAGATGCTGAAAATTTAGCTCAGGCAAACAAAAACTCAGAATTGGTGATCGTTGATAAAATGAATCATATTATGAAAATTGTCGACGGTGATCAACAGGCAAATTTTGCGAGTTATGGCAATGAAACTTTACCTATTTCAGAAGAATTAATCAATAAAATTGTTTCTTTCATTCAAAAATAATTCTAAACCACATCATATAAATCCGTTTGAAATAATTACTCAAACGGATTTTTTATTTTATCAAAACAATTTCTTAGCATACGTAACAATAAGTACGGTTTTAATTAACCCAAAGTTAATTCCCGCTTAACAGCTTTAGCCTGTCGTACTCTCTATTTTAGCAAAAAATTAAAAGACCCGATAAATCAAAATTCATATCATAAAGTTTTAAAAATATTTAAGAATAATTTATTTTTTTTTGATAGCTTGCCCATAATCGAAATTCGATTTACGGCAGGCTATTGTTTTTTATGATAAATTTGAAATGTACTGAACGATAAAAGCTTATTTTTGCAAGAATATTACGTATAAATTAAGAACCTTAAAAACCTCAAATCTATAATTAATTATGTTAAAGAAAATTTTAAAAATCACCGCCATTGTTCTTGTGGTTATTATTGCCGCATTATTTGCCATTCCTTATCTCTTTAAGGATCAGATAAAAGCAAAAATTACAGAAGCTATTAATGAAAGCGTAGATGCAAAAGTGAGTTTTGCAGATGCTGATTTAAGCTTGTTTAAAAACTTTCCTAATGCTACTGTTGGAATCGAGAAATTAGTGATCATCAACAAAGCTCCTTTTGAAGGCGATACTTTGGTTTCGGTAGGAGAATTGAATCTAAAAATGAGCATTAAAGAACTTTTTAAAGGAAAAGACGAACCTTTGAGCATTCAGGGAATTAGTTCTACGGATGGTTTAATCAATATTATTTTTAATAAAGATGGTGTTGGAAACTTTGATATCGCCTTAAAAGATAAAAAAGAAGAAACAAAAACAGACGAAGCAAGCAAACCGCTTTCTTTAAAAATCCAGAATTATAAAATCGAGAATTTTACTTTTAGATATATCGATCAGGGTTCTAAAATTAAAATGGTAATTGACAGCCTAAATCACGAAGGAACAGGAGATTTTACCAATTCGAAACTGGATTTAACAACAAAATCTACGGCCAATGTTTCTTTGGATATGGATAAGATGAATTACATGAAAAATGTAAAACTGACGCTGGATGCTGTTTTAGGAATTGATCTTGAAAAAAGCAAATATACATTTAAAGAAAACAAAGCTTTAATTAACCAATTGCCTTTAGAATTTGACGGATTTATTCAAATGGTTGAAAAAGGTCAGATTTATGATTTGAAATTTAAAACGCCAACTTCGTCGTTTACTAATTTCTTAGGCTTAATTCCTTCGGCTTATGCTTCAAGTTTAGAAGGCGTTAAAACAACCGGAGACTTTACTGTTGTTGGTTTTGCAAAAGGAGAATTAACAGACACGACTGTACCAAAATTCAATATTGCGATTGCTTCAAACAATTCTTCTTTTCAATATCCGAATTTGCCAAAATCAGTTCAGAATATTGTAATTGACACTAAAATTATCAACGAAACGGGTATTTTAAATGATACTTACGTTAACCTGGATAAACTTTCGTTTAGAATTGATCAGGATATTTTTAGTGCTAAAGCGAATGTTAGAAATATTACTGTGAATCCGTTAGTAAAAGCGGCTTTAAAAGGAACAATCAACCTTGCAAACCTTTCAAAAGCATATCCTGTAAAATTGGATAAACCTTTGGCCGGTATTTTAAAAGCTGATGTTACAACAGAATTTGATATGGCTTCTGTAGAAAAAAGTCAATATCAAAACATCAAAAATGCAGGAACTATGAGTTTGTCAGGATTTAAATATACTGATGAAAATAATAAATCTATGAACATTAGTACAGCTTTGGTTGAATTCAATACGAGCACAATCAATCTGAAAAAATTTGATGCTACAACCGGAAAAAGTGATATCAGCATTAATGGAGTTTTAGAGAATTTCTATGGTTTTATGTTTAAAAAACAAGAACTAAAAGGAAATTTCAACATGAGTTCCAACCAATTGGCTGTTGATGATTTCATGACTTCTGGCGAACCTGCAAAAACGGGAACTGCAGCCGGAAAAGAAACAGAAACAAAAGCGACACCGGCAAAACCTGCTGAGGCAATGAAGATTCCTGCTTTTTTAAATTGTACTTTAAATGCAAAAGCAAATACGGTTTTGTATGACAATTTAAAATTAAAAGATGTTTCAGGAAGATTAATTATTAAAGATGAAAAAGCACTTCTAGAGAACTTTAAAACTTCAATTTTTGGAGGAACAATTGGTTTAACCGGAGCGGTTTCGACTAAAGCAAAAGTACCAACGTTTGATATGAATTTAGGTTTCAATCAGGTTGATATTGCACAGACTTTCACACAATTAGACATGATGAAAAAGATTGCTCCTTTGGCAGGAATCATCAACGGAAAATTGAATTCGACTATAAAATTAAACGGAAATCTTGATGCAAAAGAGTTAACTCCGGACTTAAAATCACTTTCAGGAGATTTAATTGGTCAATTGCTTTCGACTACTGTAAATGCTAAAAATTCTACTGTATTGAATTCATTAACATCAAATATTAAGTTTCTTGATATGAGTAAACTGAATTTGAATGATGTAAAAATGGCTTTAACTTTTGATGATGGAAAAGTAAACGTAAAACCATTTGATATTAAATATCAGGATATTAAAGTTACAGTGGGCGGAACTCACGGTTTTGACCAAACGATGAATTACAACTTAAAATTAGATGTTCCGGCTAAATATTTAGGATCTGAGGCTAGTGCATTCTTATCAAAATTATCTGCTGCTGATGCTGCAAAATTGGAAAATATTCCGGTAAATGCGATGATTACAGGTAATTTCTCGAATCCAAAAATATCAACTGATATGAAAAGTGCTGTTAGCAGTTTAGCTTCTCAGGTCGTTAACCAACAAAAAGAGAAATTAACTCAAAAAGGAACTTCTGCTCTTACAGATTTGATTAATAAAAACACTAAAGCAAAAGACACTACAAAGGCGGCAGCAACTGAAAAAGAAACAAAAACTCAGGAAACTACCAAAAAGGCCAGTGACCTTATAAATGGTTTATTTAAGAAGAAAAAATAAGTCAGAATAAATTAAAACAGAAAGTCCATTCGCCGCTGCGAATGGACTTTTTTTATGTTTATCGTTTAGGTTCTTAAACAGCTTTTGAATATATTTTTAATCTTCCGTTGTTTAAAATTGAATTTATAATTTTGATATATTCTCCCTGTGCGCAATTTTCAGTATCAATTCCAATACTTCCACTATCATAAGGTTCGTATTTTTTTAGATTTGAAACAGAGAACAATCCTACTGTTGGAGTTTGAACTGAACTTGCCAAATGCATAATTCCGCTATCAGCACCAATAAAAATATCGACATTTGCAAGTACTCCGCCCATTTCGCGAATATCCTTGCTGTAATATGTAGGTGCCTGAAAACCTATTTGAGAAACGTTTTCGATAGGCAAAATTTCAATTATATTATAATTTTTATATTCTGATTTAAGTTTAGAATAAAAGTTCTCCCACCAATCTTCTGAAAAACATTTTGTTCCTGTAGCGTAGGTAAATAAGCAAATTGTTTTTTTAGAACTGTCTATTATGGTGTCTAAAATTCTTTTTCCTTCTTCTAGTTCAGAAAATGTAAGTTTAAGGTCTAAAGGTGCAATTATTTTATTGCTTTTTGACATTCCTAATTTCGTTAGGTAATTTCTGAAATTATACACGGGATATTTTGCAATATGCTCATAATCAGATTTTGGTTCTGAAAATTCATTGTCTAAATCGCCATAAAATTTATATTTGGCATTTGAAAACCGAACTGCCAATCGGCCTGAAGAAGAATTTTGATCAACATTTATGGCCATATCGTAAGGTTCTTTTTTAATAGAAATCCAAACATTAATATATTCCAGTAAATCCTTAAAAGGCTTTTTAGGCAGATGGATGGTTTTATTGACAACCTTGTAATTTTTAAAGATAATAGGTGCTAACGCTCCTTTAACAAACAAATCGATTTTACAATTTGGAAATGTTTCTGCAACTTCCTGAACAAGAGGACTCACTAATAAAAGATTCCCCAATCGACCATTTGGTCTGCAGATTAATACTCTTTTAATTTCAGTTTTATCAACTAAACGAATATCCCGCTCTGTTTTTGGTTTTCCAATATTCTTAGTCAGATTGCGCATTACGCCTCTTCTCAAATAATTTATTTTGCCTAAAACACCCATCTATAAAATAATTTACAATTATAAAATCTTTATTTATTTAAAAAGCAACATGTTATTTTGAAGCTATTTCAAATTTAACAAGTTTAATTCCTTAAAAATAGATTCTTTCAATAAGTAATTATTACAAAATTGTAACGAAATGTATCAACATTTACACCTCTGAATTTTTGAAAGAGATTTAAAATTATAAAAGTATTTTATCAACAAAAAAAGAATAAGACCAACAGGCTAAATGTCTATACCTACACGTCAATTGTCACGACGTATCCTTCGGAGCCGCGCACATTAAAAACAGTTCCGTTTTCAAAAATCAGGTATTGTCCTTTAATTCCAACCAGTTTCCCCTGAAAGGAAGGTGTTTTATCTAAATTTAAACTTGCCACTTTTGCAGGATAATTTAACACAGGATAATTCAGTTCGAATAAATCATTCTTTTGGCTGTAAAAATATTCGCGTGCTTCTGCCGGAATCAATTCTTCAATTTTTACTTTTTCTGCAATTAAATCAAAAGTATCGGGGCAGTTTTGAAGCATTTTTCTCCAATTGGTTTTATCTGTATAATAACTTTTTAAAGCGACTTCGGTAATTCCTGCCAAATACCTGTTTGGAACCTCAACAACAGCAATTGCCTGACTTGCTCCCTGATCAATCCATCTGGTTGGCACTTGTGTTTTACGTGTGACTCCCACTTTAATTTCACTTGCCACAGCCAAATAAACTACGTGTGGCTGCAATTGTACTTTTTGCTCATAATCTAAATCACGATCTGCAATTCCTAAATGTGCCGTACTCAATTCAGGCCTCATAATCCAGTCACCAACAGCCGGACTTGAGTAAAAACAGTCGTAACAAAAACCTTGACGGAATATCTTCTTCTTTTTATTGCAGTTCAGGCATTGATAACCTGCAAAATTAATCTCAATTTCTTTACCCAACAACTGATTCATAATTAGAAAACTATCTTCAAAAACCAAATAATACTGAATAGGATTTCCGATTTCTGTCTGCATTTTTGTAAGTACGCCCTGGTATGTCATTATATTTTTAAATTGCTGATTTTAGATATTAGGTTTTAGATTTGCTTCTGAGAGTTGTGAATCTTAATTCTTAAATTTCATTTTTTTGAAGTAGAATCTTACCCGAAATAGGATTGTTTTTTTATAAAAAAACACTATTTTTGATACAAAGGCAAAGTTAGTATTTGTCTGTCGATATTCAAATTTTAAATTTTTGTTTTAACTTATGTTAATCCTGAAAATCTAAAATCAGTAATCTAAAATCTACAATTATCCATGCCCATCTCAATAATCAACTCGTTCGCATCCTGGGTTCTTAAACAAAGAATTCACCAAATTGAACTCTTTTTAAAATATCCAAATGAAGTTCAGGAAGAACTGTTGCACAATTTATTAACGGCATCTGAAAATACGGTTATAGGAAAACAATATGATTTTGCTTCGATAAACTCGTATCAGACTTTTGCTGAAAGAGTTCCTGTTTCAAGTTATGAAGAATTACAGCCTTTGATTGAGCGTACGCGTCAGGGTGAACAAGGCGTTTTTTGGGAAACTCCAATAAAATGGTTTGCAAAATCGAGCGGAACAACCAATGCTAAAAGTAAATTTATTCCCGTAAGTAATGAAGCTCTTGAAGATTGCCATTATAAAGGAAGTAAAGATTTGCTTTGTTTGTATTTGAATAATAATGAAGATTCTGAATTGTTTTTGGGAAAAAGTCTTCGCTTAGGCGGAAGTTCTCAGATTTACGAAAATAATAATACTTATTTTGGAGATTTATCGGCTATTTTGATTGAAAACATGCCAATTTGGGCTGAATTTAGCAGTACGCCAAGCAACAAGACTTCGTTAATGAGCGAATGGGAAGCTAAAATTGCTGCTATTATAAACGAAACTAAAGTAGAAAATGTAACTAGTTTTGCCGGAGTTCCATCGTGGATGCTGGTTTTAATGAACAGAGTTTTAGAAAATACGGGCAAAGAAAATCTTCTTGAAATCTGGCCAAATCTTGAAGTTTATTTTCACGGAGGCGTGAGTTTTTCTCCTTATAAAGAACAATACAAGAAAATTTTACCAAGTAAAGATTTTAAATATTACGAAATATACAATGCTTCTGAAGGCTTTTTTGCTATTCAGGATTTAAATAATTCCAGCGATTTATTACTAATGCTGGATTACGGCATTTTCTACGAATTTATTCCGATGGATACTTTTGAGACTCCGGACCAAAAAGTAATTCGTTTGGCCGATGTTGAGCTGAATAAAAATTACGCGATTGTTATTACCACAAACTCAGGTTTATGGCGCTATTTAATTGGCGATACGATTCGTTTTACTTCCTTAAATCCGTACCGAATCAGGGTTACCGGAAGAACCAAACACCATATTAATGTTTTTGGTGAAGAATTAATGGTCGAAAATACAGATCAGGCGATTGCCAAAGCCTGCCAGATTACTCAAACCGAAGTTATTGATTATACCGTTGCTCCTATTTTTATGCAGGACAAAGAAAAAGGTGCCCATGAATGGATGATCGAATTCAAGAAAAAACCGGCTGATGTTGGACTTTTTCAGAAAGTTCTGGACGAAACTTTACAGACTTTAAACTCTGATTACGAAGCCAAACGTTACAACAATATGACTTTAAATCCTTTGGTGATTAATGTAGCCCGAGAAAACTTGTTCTACGATTGGCTTAAGGAAAGAGACAAACTTGGCGGACAGCACAAAATCCCGAGACTTTCGAATCAAAGGGATTATTTGGAGCAGTTGAAGGAAATGTGTGTGATTAAAAACTAATTTCACGAATTTTCACGAATTGATTTGTTGCTAAAATGCAATTAAAAACGCTAATCCCACTGAATCGCATGAGGGATAGAAGTGGAAATCCTTTTTGTCCGCCGCGGCGGACAAAAAGGATTTAACGGATAGCCCGACCCGGAGTGACATGCCCATAAAAAAAACCTTAATTCTGATGTGAACTAAGGTTTTGTTTTTTTATTTACTATTTGTCATTTCGAGGGACGAGAAATCTTCGCGAGAAGCTCGACAAAGATTGGATTCTCGTTGCGGAGTTACTTGTGAAGATTTCTCCTTCGTCGAAATGGACAAAAATGAGATCAACACTATAAAAACTACATCATATCAATATATCGATCGTGATATCCTAAAAGGTATAAAACTCCATCAAGGCCTAAACTTGAAATTGAATTTGAAGCGCTTTCTTTTACTTTTGGTTTGGCGTGAAAAGCGATTCCAAGACCGGCTAAGTTAATCATTGGCAAATCGTTGGCTCCGTCACCAACAGCAATTGTCTGATTGATGTGAATTCCTTCTTTTGCGGCAATGGCAGTTAGATATTCTGCTTTCTTTAAACCATCAACAATATCGCCTATATATTTACCGGTTAATTTCCCGTCTTTTATTTCTAATTGATTAGCGTGAACGTAATCGATACCCAATTCTTTTTGCAGATATTCTCCAAAATAAGTAAACCCTCCTGATAAAATGGCAGTTTTATATCCGTAGTATTTTAAGGCTTTCATTAAACGGTGCGCTCCTTTTGTTATTGGGAGATTTTCGGCTACTTTTTGCAAAACTTCTTCACTTAAACCTTCTAACAAAGCCATTCGTTGTTTGAAACTTTCGTTAAAATCGATTTCCCCATTCATTGCCGATTCAGTAATGGCTTTTACCTGTGCTCCTACTCCGTTTAATTCTGCCAATTCGTCTATAACTTCGGCCTGAATTAAAGTTGAATCCATATCGAAACAAACCAAACGGCGGTTTCTTCTGTAAATATTGTCTTCCTGAAAAGAAATATCAACGTCTAGAGTTCGTGAAATTGCCATAAAATTGGCCGTCATTTCGATCTTGTTTACAATTTCGCCAGTTACAGATAATTGTATGCAGGAACGCGGATATTCTTCTTTTTCAACAACAGAAGTTCTTCCGGTTAATCTTATAATGGAATCGATATTTAAGTTTTGATCTGATAATATTTTGGTTACCGCCGCAAGTTGTATGGCGGTTAATTTTTCACCTAAAACATTAATAATGTAACGTTGCTTAGATTGTGATTTAACCCAGGTTTCGTAATCTTCTATCGAAACAGGAATAAATTTAACCTTAACTTCTAATTCATAAGCTTTAAAAAGCAAATCTTTTAGCACAGGCCCGGAACTAGAACCGGCTACTATCTCAAACAAAATCCCTAAAGATAATGTATCATGAATATCTGCCTGACCTATATCCAGAATAATGGCGTCGTAGGCAGCTAATACCGATGTTAATCCGGCAGTTACCCCTGGTTTGTCATGTCCTGAAACTTTTAATAAAATAATTTCTTTGTCTTCTATTGCCATTTTATGCTTGTTGATTTTAGAAGCGACAAAAATCGGCAATCTCTTGGTGATAAAAAAGAATATTCTTTGTTTTTTTGAAAAGAAAAAGCACATAATAATGTGCTTTTTCGATTAATTTAACAAATATGTTCCGCTATTAAAATAACTTAACTATTATGTTCCTTTTGCGGCTCAGATTCATCAAAATTTACCATCCAGCCTACGCCGAATTTATCTGTAAACATTCCGAAATAAGAGCCCCAGAAAGTATTGTCCATAGGCATAAAAACGTTTCCGCCTGCTGAAAGTCCGTTGAAGATTCTGTCTGCTTCTTCTTTGTTTTCTACATTGATTGAAACTGAAAAGTTTCCGCCAAATGTTACATCTCCCGATTGCTCATTACTGTCGCTTCCCATTAAAATGGTGTTTCCAATTGGCAAAGAAACGTGCATTATTCTGTTAGCATCTTTTTCTGAAAATTCTGCACAGCCTCCGTCTTCGGCAGCTGGCATATCTTTAAATTTTCCGATATACGTAAATCCACCTCCAAAAACTGATTTGTAAAATAGAAACGCTTCTTCACAATTTCCATTAAATATTAAATAAGGGTTTACTGATGTTGCCATGATTTTGTTTTTTTTTTGTTTTTTATCTATAATCTTTATTCTATCCTCTTTACTCTATCCTCTTTCTTCAGATAGCTCTCTTACTGTTTCTAATCCTTTCGGAAAAGCTTCTTTAAAATAATCGATATATTTTTCGACCACATCAACTTGCGCTGTCAAATCTGTAAATTCGTCATCTGGCATTAATCGATACGTTTCCATCGCGCCACTCCATTTTTTTGTTTCTTCATCGATTGGCAATTCTTTAAAGTCTTTTATTTCTCCAATATGTTTGAAAGCCATATATTCATTTGGAATTTTCTTTTCGATAATGCTGTTCATTCCTTCCCCGTTTGGAGACATGAAGTGAATTTTATCACCTTCGTTCCAATCACTTACTGCGTATGAGCCTTCACAAAAAGCTCCTGTCCATTTTCTATAGGTTTCGTCATTCCATAAAACAGCCCAAACGGTTTCTACCGGAGCTTTAATTCTGATTTTAAATTCTAATGTTTCCATATCTAATTTATTTAGGCATTTTACTAAAATCCATATACAAGATATTCCAGCGATGACCATCTAAATCTGCAAAAGCGCTGCCATACATCCAGCCTTCACTTTCGGCAGGTTGGCTAAAAACAGTTCCACCGGCTTCTTTTACTTTTTCTGTGAATTGATCCACTTCTTCCTTGCTTTCTGCATCAATCGAAATCAATATTTCCGAACTTGTTTTGGTATCTGTCAGTTTGTTTTGAGAAAAACTCGCAAACAAAGATTCTTCAAAAAGCATTACAGCAAATTTTCCTTCGCCTACAACCATGCAGGTTGAGCTTGGTGTATCGTGTTTTTCGTTAAAAGAGAAACCTATTTTTGAGAAAAAAGCTTTTGATTTTGCCACCTCTTTTACCGGCAAATTCAGCCAAATTTGTTTCGTCATTTTCTTTACTTTTAAATTAATAAACCATATAAGTTATATAAGATTAAGTTTTGCATGTTAAATTTCATCTCGCGCAAAGTCGCAGAGTCGCAAAGAAAATTTAAAAACATAAACTTTGCGCCTTCGCCACTTTGCGCGATTAATTTACTTCGACATAACTTTTAAAGTTGTCCAAAATTGCCTGCCATCCGCCGCGTTGCATTTCTTCGGGGTTTTGTGTTTCAGGATCAAAACTTTCTATTATTTCTACTCCATTTGGAGTGTCTTTAAAAATAATTTCTGCTTTTCTTCCGTCTCCCATAACATAATTAATAGCTTCGTTTACTTTTACTAAAGTATATTCTCCCCAGAAATCAAAACTCATACTACCATCTTTTGCTGCCATAGTTGTAGAAAATTTGCCTCCAACTCTTAAATCATTATCTGCATGAGGTGCATGCCATTCTGGAGAAGCGAATGCCCATTTTGTAATATGTTCCGGTAAGGTCCAGAATTCCCAAACTTTGTCTATTGATGCGTTTATTGTACTTTTTACTGTTATCATTCTTTATTATTTTATAATTGATTTACTCTTTAAAATCTTCAACATATTTTTTAAAATTTTGAATGATTGCATTACAAAATTGTTCTTCCATATTTGCTGATTCTTTTGTTGTAGGTTCAAAAGATTCTGTAAGTTTTACTTTGTTGCCCTCATTTTCAAAACGAACATTTGCCGTTCTATTATCGAAAAGTTTGTATTCTATCAATGAAAATTTTTCGATGTTCGTATAAACTCCTTCAAAATCAAAACCTTCGCTTCCATCTTTGAGAGCCATTGTAAATTTAAATTTACTGCCTACTTTCAAATCATTTTCTACATAAGGCGTATGCCAGTCTGCAGAAGCATTATTCCAGTTTTTAATATGTTCCGGCAATGTCCACAGTTCCCAAACTTTTTCTATTGGTGCGTCTATTGTATTTTGAACTTTTATCATATTACAGGTTTGCATTAATTTATACCTGATTCGGTATTTTACTTTCATCCATAAAGAAAACCTCCCAATGATGCCCGTCTATATCCAGAAAAGTGCGTTGGTACATCCATCCATAATCCTTTGTTTCGACATACTCAGTTCCTCCTGCTTTAATAGCTTTTTCCATTATTTCATCTACTTTTTCACGAGTTTCAAGAGATACAGCAATAAGAACTTCGCTTGTTGTCTCTGCATTGCAAATTTCTTTATTGGTAAATGTTGCATAAAACTCTTCAACTAAAAGCATTACGTTTATATTTTCGCCAATAATCAAACAAGTGCCCTTGTCATTTGTAAATTGCAGATTGAACGAAAAACCCAACTCAGTAAAAAATGATATGGACCTATTTAAATCTTTTACCGGAAGATTTAAGAAAATTTTTGTTGCCATGGTATATAAAATTACAAATTATAAAAACAAATTTAAAGTTAAATAACAAGGCTTACATTACAAAAAAAGTCATCTTTAGGGTCATTTAAGACAATTTTTCTATTTTTGTAATATTCCTAAATGAAAAACCATGAACAAAAAAATAGCTTTAATTATACCTCACGACTATAAATTGTTAAGTATAGCAGCGATTTTAGAAGTTTTTGAAACGGCTAATAAATTAGAAAAAGGCCCACAAAAACCTTTTGAAATCATGGTTTTTCAATCGGCAGAACAAATTACTGAAAAGCAATTGTTTGGTTATGAAGTAAATTCAATTGAGAATTATGATATAAATTTAGAATTGATTTTGATTCCGGCTTTTACGACAGATAACATGAGTGAGATGATTGCGAAAAATCGAAAATTTATTCCGTGGTTACAAAAACAGCATCAATCCGGAGCGGAATTGGCGAGTTTTTGTACGGGTGCCTTTTTGTTTGCGGCTTCGGGTTTATTAAATGAAAAATTGGCTACAACGCATGTTGACGCTTGTAGTGCCTTTACAAAAGCTTTTCCGTTAGTGAAATTAAAATCAGAAGAAACTTTAACCGCCGATGGAAGTTTATATACAAGCGGTGGTTCGACCTCAACTTTTCATTTATTGATTCTTTTGGTTCAGAAATATTGCGGAAACGAAATTGCAGTTCAAATCGCCAAGATTTTCTCGATTGATTTAAACCGATACAAACAAAGTTATTTTAGCACTTTCAGACCGAATCATTTACACAATGATTCTCTGGTTGCCATGCTGCAGCAAAAAATTGAAAGCCAATATCACTCTATTGAAAAGCTGGAAGAAATTACCAAAGATATTCCAACAAGTGCCAGAAACATGACACGAAGATTTAAACAGGTTACGGGAATTCCGCCAATCGAATATTTGCAAAACATACGTGTCGAAAGTTCTAAGAAATATTTAGAGCAAACCCAACTTTCAATTTCGGAGATTATCGAAAAAACGGGTTATAACGATCCAAAAGCTTTTAGAAAAGTGTTTTATAAAATGGTGGGAATGAAACCTATTGAGTATCGAGAGAAGTTTAGGGTTCAGTAATTTTTCAGGAGCAGAAATTCATTTTTCAAAACACCACTTGTCCTGCTCTACACTATATCTTTTACTGTGAAACCCACAGTAAAAGGATGCCGTTTCGATCAGGGCTAATTAGAAATTTTATTTTTCAAAACGCGTCAGATAGTAAGAAAATATTTTTAATAAGACTTTATAATCCACATCAAAACTTTTTTATTCTGCTTCAAAAGTTCATCAATTTCTTTCATGTTTTCATTAGATACTGCAGGGCATCCCCAACCTTCCGGCGTTCCTTCGGGGTAAACTTCATTAGCTGAAATTGCTTCCCAGGAATGTAAAACTATAGCACGGTTTCTGGCATTTGAATTCGTTTTGTCTTTTCCCTGCAAAATATAATTCACTTTAATTCCCCATTGACTTACACCACGGTCTAAAATAACAAACTTACCCGTAGAGGAACAATGTGAATCTATTTCATTACTTATTGGCGCATTATCTTTTGATGAAGTTCCTCCCCATCTATTATCGCCGCAACCATGACTTGCCATAAATGAGTTTAAAACCTCATTTTTATTAAAGTCATAAATGAAGAATCGTTTTAAACCAGAATGTATTCCTAAATCTATCAAAATGAACTTATTCTGATTTAGATTGTTTTTTTTACAATATTCTTTTGCTTCCTTATAATAAGGAGTGTAATTAATGTCTTTAATTTTTCTGAATTTCTCCTTTGAAACAGCAACTTCTGTGTATTCATCTTTTGAAATATTTACTCTATTTTCTTTTTTACAAGAAAATAAAAGCAACATACTTACGAAGTACAATATTTTTTTCATGATACCAATTTACATAAAAATAGAAATGAAACAATTTCAAAAAACAAAAAAACCTGCTCAAATAAATGAACAGGTTTAATCTTAATCTTTGTCAAAGTTTAAAACTTTGATAAAGATGTATTTAGAATTTAAGAAGCAATTTCCATACGCTTCAATAAATTTTTATTCAAAGTATGTTTTGCATAATCTTTATCGATTGTCAAAACTTTATCGTCTGAACTTGGTAATTCGTACATAGCGTCTGTTAAAATTGCTTCACATAACGAACGTAATCCACGAGCTCCTAATTTGTATTCTAAAGCTTTATCAACTATAAAATCCAATGCTTCATCAGTAATACTGAATTCTACTTCGTCCATCAAAAATAACTTTTGATATTGTTTGATTAATGCATTTTTAGGCTGCGTTAAAATCGCACGCAAAGTTTCTCTGTCTAAAGGATCCATGTGCGTTAAAACCGGTAAACGACCAATTATCTCTGGAATTAATCCAAAATCTTTAATATCTTTTGGAATAATATATTGCAATAAATTGTCTTTATCAATATTATCAACATTTTTAGAAGTCGAATATCCAACTGCCTGACGGTTTAAACGTTTCGAAATAATACGTTCTACTCCATCAAAAGCTCCTCCTGCAATAAACAGGATGTTTTGGGTATTTACCTCAACAAATTTCTGGTCCGGATGTTTACGACCTCCTTTTGGCGGCACGTTTACAACTGTTCCTTCTAATAATTTCAATAATGCCTGTTGAACTCCTTCTCCGGAAACGTCACGTGTTATTGATGGATTATCGCTCTTACGGGCAATTTTATCAATTTCATCAATAAAAACGATTCCTCTTTCTGCTTTGGTTACATCATAATCAGCAGCTTGCAGTAAACGTGTCAAAATACTTTCAACATCTTCACCAACATAACCTGCTTCTGTAAGTACAGTCGCATCTACGATTGCCAAGGGAACGTCTAACATTTTTGCGATAGTTTTTGCTACCAATGTTTTTCCGGTTCCGGTTTGACCTACCATAATGATGTTACTTTTTTCAATCTCTACTTCGTCGTCTAATTGCTGTTGCATTAAACGTTTGTAGTGATTGTAAACCGCAACCGACATTACTTTTTTTGTCTGATCCTGACCAATAACATACTGATCTAAGAAAGCTCTGATTTCTTTTGGTTTCTTTAAAATTAAGTCCCCAACTAATTTTGAGCTTCCGCTTGATTTTAATTCTTCTAATACAATTCCGTGTGCTTGTTCAATACACTTATCACAGATATGTGCATTAATACCAGCAATCAATAAATTAGTTTCTGGCTTTTTTCTTCCACAAAACGAACATTCTAATACTACTTTAGCCATTCTCTTTTAGTTACTAAGCTGCAAAGTTACTAAGTTTCTGAGATTTTTCACTAAAACCTCAAAAACTTAGCAACCTATTAACTTTTTTATATTTCAAGTTTCATGTTTCAAGTTTCAAGTTGACCTTAGAACCTTAGTTCCTTTGCAGCTTTGAACCTTAAAAAATTTAGCTTCTTCTTAAAACTTCATCAATCATTCCGTATTCTTTGGCTTCGTCAGCTTTCATCCAGTAATCACGCTCACTGTCTTTGTGAACTCTCTCAAAAGACTGACCTGAATGCTCAGAAATAATTTTGTATAATTCATCTTTCAGCTTCAACATTTCGCGTAAGTTGATTTCCATATCTGTTGCAACACCTTGTGCTCCTCCAGATGGCTGGTGAATCATTACTCTTGAGTGTGGCAAAGCCGAGCGTTTTCCTGCTGCTCCTGCACATAATAAAACGGCTCCCATTGAAGCTGCCATTCCTGTACAAATTGTAGCTACATCTGGTTTGATGTATTGCATGGTGTCATAAATTCCTAATCCTGCGTAAACACTTCCTCCAGGAGAATTTAAATAAATCTGAATATCTTTTGAAGCATCGGCACTTTCTAAAAATAATAATTGCGCCTGAACGATATTTGCGATTTGGTCGTCGATACCTGTTCCTAAAAAGATAATTCTGTCCATCATTAATCTTGAAAACACGTCTAATTGAGAAACATTCAACTGACGCTCTTCAATAATATATGGAGTCATGTTTGTTGGGTTCATTGCGGCTACGATTTTATCGTAGTACATTGCGTTTACTCCCTGGTGCTTTGTAGCAAATTTTTTAAATTCTTTACCGTAGTTCATATTTTATGTGTCTAAGTTTTACTTAATTTTTGGTATTATATTATTATTTCCCACAAAGGTCATACCCTTTTATAAAGAATGTCAATATGTCTTATTTCTAGCCCAGATAGCAGTGAAAAGCTTTTTGAAATGACAACTATTTTTTGTTGGTAGAAAAAAGCGACCAGCGGAAGCTCTTTTTTTACCTTACAAAAAAAGGCAGGCATGAAAAAACTTGTAACGAATAGCTGGATTAGCTCCTGAAAAGTAATCAAAAATAAATTAAAACAAAAGAGCGTCAGGAAAAAACTTCCTGACGCTCAAAATATAATTTAGTTTAGAAATTATTCTCCGTAAGACGCAGCGATAAATTCTTCGTAAGTTACTTCTTTAGTTGTTGGATTTGCTTTTTCTTTAAACACTTCTAACAATTTTTCAGCCACAACCTGCTCAGAAAGTCTTTTTACTTCTTCCTGGTTAGATAAAACTCTGGCAACGATTCCCTGAACTTCTTCGTCAGTTGGATTTGTTTGTCCAAATTGAGCCATTTGTTGTCTGATAGCGTTTGTTGTAAAACCTTTCAAATCTTCAAATGTAATTTGGATATTACTTTGAGCCATTGCTTTTCCTTCTATTAATTGAAAACGTAATCCTTTTTCAGATCTTGCGTATTCAACTTCAGCTTCTTCTGCAGAAAGTTTTTTCTCTCCAACAGTTTGTAACCATTTTTTAAGGAATTCTGCCGGTAAATCAAATTTTGTGTTTTCGATTAGGAAATCCTGAACGTCTAACAATAATTTTTGATCTGCCTGCTGCGCGAATTGAGCTTCAGCATCTTCTTTAATTTTAGCTTTCAAATCTTCAAGAGAAGCTACTTTTCCTTCACCAAAAAGTTTATCAAATAACTCCTGGTTTAATTCTGCCAATTCAGCTCCGTTAATAGCTTCGATAGTAAAGTTTACTTCAACATCTAAACCGTGAACATCGTCATGAGATACTTTTAGGTAATCCATTAATTGGTGATCATCTTCGAATAAGCCTTTTGTGCTTACAGTAACTACATCTCCCACTTTTTTACCGATGAATTTATCAGCAGCAGCTTTGTTGAATGTAGAAACTGAAATTGTAGTTGTATTACTGATCCCTTTTTCTTCGTTTGTGAAAGTTCCTGTCAAATCAGAATCAGCAGACACAGTTTCTTGTGGAATTGCTTTTCCGAATTGTTTTTGGATACGCTCTACTTGTCCGTCGATTAATTTATCATCAGCAGTAACGATATATTTTACGATATTGTTTTTAGCTTCTAAGTCAATTTCGAAGTTTGGAACTAAACCAATTTCGTATTCGAAAGTTAGTTCTTCAGCATCCCAATCAAAGTTTTCGTCTTCTTTAGCAAGAGGAGTTCCTAAAAGATTTAATCTTTCTGATTGAATGAAACGCTCTAAAGCCAAATCAACCACTTTTTTAACTTCTTCTTGTTTGATTGCTTTTCCGTATTGTTTTTCAACAAGGTCTTTAGGTACTTGTCCTTTTCTAAAACCTTTAACAGTAGCCAAAGGCATTTTTTCGTTTATTCTTTTTGCTACCTGACCTTTGTAATCCATGTGAACAACTGTCATTACAATTGTTTCGTTCACAGCGTCTGTTGCTACTCTTTTAATATCCATCTTCTTCTTTAATTTACATAATAAAATTGGGTTGCAAAATTATAAAATTTTTACAACCCAACCAAGTTTTTAATCCATTGTATTTGAAGGGGTTTTTAGCCCGCTTTATATTATAACCTATTTATCGTCGCCCAAAATTTTGTAAGTAATAGACTGAAGAATAGACAATATCACACTAAATATTAATGCTGTCCAAAAAGAATCTACTGCAAAACCGCCAACTATATTGGTACACAATAAAATAATAATCGCATTTATGACCAATAGAAACAAACCTAAAGTAACCACTGTTACGGGCAATGTAAGGATTACTAAAATTGGTTTTATAAAAAGATTAAGCAATCCTAAAACCACCGCAACAATTACAGCTGTACCAAAACTTGCCACATGAACCCCTGTTAAAAGATTTGCAAGTAATAAAACCAAGGCTGCAGTAACAAGAAGTCTAAGTAATAATTTCATATTTTTTTAATTTTAAAATTTTAATAAAAGTAATGAATTTTATAGTTATCAACTATGAGATAATTATTTTTTGCCACAGATTAAAACGATTGTAAAGATTTTTAATCTGGGAGAATCTTTTAATCTGTGGCTATAAAAATTACTCTTTTAAAAAGGCAGTCGTTAATTCAAAAAACATTTTTGGGTTTTCGGCATGAAGCCAATGTCCGGCATTTGGAATGGTTTCTACTTTTAAATCCGGAAAATGTGTACGAATTTGTTCTATATCAGTATCCTGAACATAACCGGAATTTCCGCCGCGGATAAATAATGTTGGTTTTTCAAAAACCAAATCATCCGGCAACGCTTTTCCTATTGCATCCAGATTATTATTGAAAACGGGAAGATTAAATCGAAATGCCAATTGTCCAGGTTCTTTCCAATATAAATTCTTTAATAAAAACTGACGGGTTCCAAAATCAGAAACATATTGCGCTACAATTTCTTCAACATCGCTACGGCTTGGTTTTACCGAAAAATCAACTGCATTTAAACCTGCCAAAATATCCTGATGGTGCTGTTTGTAAAATTTAGGGCCGATATCTGCCACAATCAATTTATCTACAATTTCATGATGTGTGGTTGCAAAAAGCATGGCTACTTTTCCGCCCATCGAATGTCCTAAAATATCTATTTTATTTAATTGATTTGCCTGGCAATATTCGAAGACATCCTGAACCATAGCTTCATACGACCATTCATCTGAATGAAAACTACGCCCGTGATTTCGTAAATCTAAAATATGAACCTGAAAACCAGCCTCTACATATTGCCCGGCAAGTGTTTTCCAGTTATCAGACATACCAAGAAATCCGTGCATGATAACGAAAGGTGTTCCTTCGCCTTCTATTTTTGAGTATAACATTTATATTAATTTTTAACTTATTACAAAGATAAAAAACTTATTTATCAATATAAGGACAATAATATTGAAGAAATCATTTTTATTAAAAAAAACTCTACAACTTTACGGGTTCCCGTAAAAGAAAAACAAAGTGAAAGTGTATATTCGCGCTTGGAAATCAAAACCAAAATTTGATTCAATTCATTTAATTAAATACCAAATCCATGATTAAAAAATTCCTTTTATTATCATTAGTTGCTTCTCAACTTATGGTTTCATGTTCTAGCGACGACAGTTCTGAAACTACTGATCCTGTTGTAGTTGACCCAACTAAAGAACTAACTTTAGAAGAAGAGATTGCTCTTATTGTTAAACAGCCTTATTCAAGTTTAACTCCTGCGCAGCAAAAACTTAAATTAGAAACAGAAGCTAATGACATGCTGGTTCAATTAGACAAATCTAAAAGTTCTGGCGCACTCGAAGCAATCGAAAATTTAGGACGCTTGCTTAGCCTTCAACACATCGATCTTTTTGACGGAAAAAGTGATAACGGAGTTTCAGAAGTTTTAAACGTTTCTGGGGTTTACGGAATCTATACCTGGAATAATACTCAAAAAATCTGGGTTAAAACGGCTTCAACAACTGAGTTAAAATTTGTTTTCCCTGCTAAAGAAAGCCAAACTACAAATACTGCTACATTATCATCTAAAAGTACATCTTCTACTATTAAATTTTCTAACACAGATACTTACGGATCATGGTATTATGATGGAGAAACAGATGAATACATAAACACTCCTTCTGTACAAGACTGGTTTTTCTTACCAACAGCTGTAGATGCAACCTTAACAATTGATGGAAATCAATCTGCTACTTTAGCTTCTACTGCAAAATACGCAAGCAACAAATCTCCTGAAGATTACACTTACAAAGTAACTTTAAATGATGGTTATACTTGGGAAATGAGTGGTAAAAAAGGAACTCAGACTACTTCAAAAGCATCTTTTACTTATAATGCAAAAAATCTACTTGAATTTAATTTCGGAAGTAATGCTCAAATTGATGCTTTAATTAACACTCCTGAACTTACTCAATACGCAGGTAAAGCTAATGGATTGGTGAGAATTTTAGACAATTTTATTATTTTTGCTGATACAGATTTAGCTGCTACTGCTGCAGATGATGCTGCATTAGAAACAAGTGTAGTATATCCTGAGTCGCCAAATTATGAAAGTGCTAATGCTAATTTCAAGGCATATTATACTGCTATCAATACATATAATCAAAAATATAGCGCAGGAACTGCTACAAATTTCAATAAAAATTCTAAACTAATTTTAGTGTCTAAGAAAGATGGAACTAAAATAGCTGACATTGTTGTACGTTCAGAAAAAGATGATTATTCATATACATTTAATTTACCTGTATGGGAAACTTATGATGGTGGTGGATATTGGTCATGGAGTGAAAATGGTGAAGAATTTACACAAGTTAATTACACTGAAGTATATTACTTAAAATTCAACGACAATACTGAAGTTGCAATGGAAGTTTATTTCTCTGAAGGATTTGAAAATCTTAACACAAAATTTCAAGACTTTTTTAATTCTTTCAATAAACAACAATAAAGAATTTAAAAACTAAAGTTAGAGCCGGTTTGAAACAATTTCAAACCGGCTTTATTTTTTAGGTGGTGTTTTAACAATTAAAGTACTTTGCCCATATCCGGCCCAAATACCTAAACCTCCTTTTATATTCGATTTTAAACTTGTATTTGATGGATAAATTGGGTTTTTACTGTTAACGATTTCATTTTGCCAACTGTTCCAAAAATCCAGTGCCTCTTTGTTTTGAGTTCTTAATTTTACATAAATCAAATCTCCATCTGCAAAATAAGGCGTGAATTTCGTTTTAGGAAAAAGTAAAATGCCTCTGTTTATTTGTATTGAAACTGACGATTCTGTAAAATTTTTATCATCCAGATTTCCGTAAAATGCAGGAACAAAAACAGGTTCTTCTGTATCGATTCTTGTAGCAACCTGATAATAATTTTTATCTTCTAAAGGATCATTAAATTTTACAAAAACATATCCTGTTGTATCTGTAACATTCTTTTTTATATACTCTGCACTTTTGAGTTCAACACTTTTAGGAATCGTGGTTACGGCTTCGACAACACGACTTAAATATTCTATTTTTAGTGAATATTGTTTTCCTGCTTCTCCTTTTAAAGTTGACCCAAAATACACAAAAGGCGGCACTCTGTTTTTATCGTTTTTTACTCTTAAAACTTCCGAAGTCTGACCGTTAGAAATAGTGATTTTTGCTGATCGGATGACATGATTTAAAACATTGGTAGAATCAATTACATCTGTAACCGGAATACTGCTCGAAAGTAAAACCTGCGCATAATCTCCTTCTTCTATCCAGCCTTCTACTACAATTTTAGATTCAATACTTGCCTGTTCACTAAAATCATCTCTGGAACAACTTGCCATTACTAAAACAAAAAGAAATAATAAATATTTTTTCATCTTTTAAAATTTAAATCTCCAGCTTATTGAAGGTAATATTCGATACAAAACTTTTTTATCCTGTTTTACAACAACACTATTTTTATCTTCATCAACCTGAACGTCTAAAACCACATAAATTGGATTATCAATATTGAAGGTATTATAAATTGAAAAATTCAAAGCACTTTCTTTTTTATTTGTTTTAAAGAAGAAATAGTTTGCCGAAAGATCCGTACGAATGTAATTTGGCATTTGAGCGTTATTATATTCAGAATATTCCTTAACCGGATTATTATTGATAAAGTACCAGGATGTTGGCATTGTAAATCGATTTCCGGAACTGAATATTTGGGTTACACCAAAATTCCACTTTGCATTCAAATCATATATTCCAACCAATGACAAATTATGACGTCTGTCATATTTAGCAAAATATGTTTTTCCGTTATTGAGTTCATCAAAATTTCTGTCAGACCAGCTTAATGTATAACTTAACCAACCAGTAAATTTTCCGTTATTTTTTCGAAGCATAAATTCAAGACCATACGCTTTACCTTTACCAACTAATAAGTCATTTTTTAAAGTTGTGATTTCATTAAACTGAGTTATTCCGTACGGATATTCCAGTAAATCTTTCATAGAGCGATAAAATCCCCCAAAAGAAGAAGCCAGATTTTTCGAAATATTTTGGTTTGAACCAATGGAAAATTCATCTGACGATTGCGGCTTGATTCCATCTGAACTGGCAATCCAAAAATCTGTCGGAATTCCAACACTTGAAGTCGTTATTAAACTCAAATATTGATATTGTCTATTATAAGATCCGTAAAAGGACAACTTTTCGTTTGCGACATAATTCAACAAAACACGTGGCTGAAAATGCAAATAAGAACTTTGAGATCCTGATGTGTAATAATTTATTCTCAGACCTAATTCTGCATTTAATTTATCCGTGAATTTTGGCTTAAAAGTTGTAAAAATAGCTGCTTCATTAGCATTAATTATACTATTTTGAGGCGTATTAGAATTGGCAAAATTTTCAATATTAACTTTTTGAGGCTGCAAATCATGATAAACATATTGAAAACCAGATTCGACAGGAATATTTTTTATCCAATAACGAAAGGAATTATTAAAACCAAAATCTTTCACATAAGAAGAAACGCCAAACTGAATCGTTGCCTGTTCCATACTTAAATCATTAGAATATTGACTAAAATAAACAGCATTTGTCATGCTCGTTTTTGAGGAAAATGTTGTGGTCAAACTTGGAGAAACGGTGAAATTACTCCATTTTAAATCCGTTTTTAAACTAAGATTATCGTCTTTAATTTTTAATTTATCGCCAGAAATAAAAGCATCCACAGCAAATAAATTGTTTTTAGAAACCTGAGATATAAAAGTGATGTTTTCGTCTGAAAATCCATATTTCATGTCTTCAACATCATTATTTTTTGAAAATGAATTTACTAGTGGAGTAATAAGCTCGTCAATATACGTTTTCCTGCCTGAAAGATAAATTCCTGATTTTTCAGTAATTGGCAAAGCCAAAGTTAGTTGCGAAGCCAAAATTCCAATATTCCCCTGAATCGAGAATTCGGAAGGTATTTTTTTATTCGAAACCAATAATGTTGTAGAACTTAACCGTCCGCCATATTTTGCATTTGAACTCGATTTATCAAATTCAACTTCTTTAATATGATCTGTATTATAAAAAGGAAAAATCCCCAATAGATGCGACATTCCGTAAACAGTTGTACCATTATACAATATAGCATTATGACCTGGATCTCCGCCTCTTACATATAAATATCCGTTAGCATCACCAGAATTTTGAACTCCAGGAGTTAATTGCAAAATCTTTATAATATCTGTTGTTCCTGATACAGTTGGAAGTGATGACAATTCCTTTAAATTGAAAGATAATTTGCCGCCTGATAAAGTTGAAATACCACTTTTTTTATCATTTTCGATTACAACTTCTTTTAAAAGAGAAATATCTTTTTCTAAAACTATAGAGATTATAGTGTCTTTTACAAAATCAATTGTAATGGTTTTATCAAGATAGCCCAATTGATTAATTGCAATAATAGTTTTTCCTAAAGGAATATTTTCTGAAAAATTTCCCAATGAATCACTTAACACAAAATGGTTTTGATTGAAAGAAATACCGGCACCAATTAAAATTTCGTTTTCAGAAGATTTTATGCTCCCTTTTATATTCGCCTGAGATTGCGCAAATAAACCGGAAAAACAGAATAAACAAAAAATAATAATTGATTTCGACACTGGCATTTAATATGAAAAAGTGCGAAAGTAAACAATTATAACCCAATTATATCAGGTTATAATTGTTTTAATTTTAATCCGTTGGGTGCAATGCATTAAAATTTAATTAAACAAATAGATACATAGATTTTATTATTTTGAAAAAAGCAAATCAAAAAGAAACTCGTTTCTCACATAGTCCCGAACCATCGGGATGTGTTGATGCAAGTGGAACGTCTTTTTTGAGTTCAATAATTCTATGTTTCTATGTGTTAAAAATAATTATACCCGATGGTTTAATTTTAATCTTATTTCAATTTGTTCAAATACATATTCACAACATTATCTAAACCAAGATAAAGTGCTTCAGCAATCAAAGCGTGCCCAATAGAAACCTCTAATAAACCCGGAATGTTTTGTTTAAAAAACTGAATATTATCTAAACTTAAATCATGCCCGGCGTTGATTCCCAAACCTAATTCATTCGCCAATTCTGCAGCTTTTACATAAGGATCAATTCCGTTTTTATTTCCTAAACTATATTGGTGCGCAAAAGCTTCTGTATACAATTCGATTCTGTCAGTACCTGTTTTTTTTGCTCCTTCGATCATTTCATTAATCGGATCCACAAAAATCGAAGTTCTGATTCCGTTACGTTGAAACTCCTGGATAACTTCTGTTAAATACTCCTGATTTTTTATCGTATCCCAACCTGCCGAAGAAGTAATCGCTCCAATTGCATCGGGAACTAATGTAACCTGAGTGGGTTTGCATTCTAAAACCAGATCAATAAAATTATGCTGCGGATTTCCTTCAATATTATATTCTGTATATACAATCGACTTTAAATCTCTCGCATCCTGATAGCGAATATGGCGCTCATCCGGACGTGGGTGAATCGTAATTCCTTGTCCGCCAAAACGCTGAATATCCTCTGCCACTTTTAATAAATCAGGGACATTTCCGCCACGTGCATTACGTAAGGTTGCAATTTTATTGATATTTACACTTAACTTTGTCATATTAAAATAGATAATTAATTCTAGTAACACTATATTTGTTACGCAAAAATACAAAGTAAAACGTAGCAGTTTTTGCTATTTTTTGATTATTTTGCATCAAATATCCTCAATTGATTTATGACAGAAATTACTAACTATATCACAAACGATTTCAGGGCAATTGATAGCCAGGAAACGATAGCGTCCGTTCAGGACTTTTTTGCTGATTTGAATTTTTCGCATTTTCCAATTTTGGAAAACGGAATTTTCATTGGAAGCATTGCAGCAGATGATGTTGAAACTTTCGACACAGATAAAAAAGCAATTGATTACAAATATACTTTAGAACGTTTTTTTGCCAGAAAATCCATGATGTGGCTGGACGTTCTGGAAGTTTTTGCAAAAAACCATACCAACACGGTTCCGGTTATTGATGAAAATAATACCTATGTAGGTTATTATGAAATGGAAGATATCATGAAGTTTTTTCAGGAAACCCCATTTTTAAAAGAACAAGGTGGTATTATAATTGTTCAAAGAGGTCTTTTGGATTATTCTATGGGACAAGTTGCACAAATAGTTGAAAGCAATAATGGTAAAATTTTAGGCTGTTTTGTTTCTGAAGCTGATTTAGAAAATGTTCAGATTACAGTAAAAATTGGCGTTGGACCAATGAATGAAATTATTCAGACGTTTAGACGCTACAATTATGAAATAATTTCAGAACATCAGGAAGATGCTTATATTAACAGTTTAAAAGAACGTTCTGATTATTTAGACAAATACCTTAATATATAATTTGTTTGTTGAATCGGTTAATTGTTTAATCGTTTTAACTACAAAAAATAACGATTAAACAGTTAACAAAAAATCGATTAAACAACAAGATGAAAGTAGCCATTTACGGACAGTATTACCAGAACAGTACCGAACCTATTATCAAAGATATTTTTTTGTTTTTTAACACTAATAATGTTGAAATGGTGATAGAAGAAAACTTTCTAAAAATGCTTCATGAAAAGGAACTCGTAAAAAAAGAATATAAAACTTTTTCATCGAGTACTTCTTTAGATGGTAGTTTTGAAATGTTGATTAGCATTGGCGGTGACGGAACAATTTTAAGAGCAGCTACTTTAGTGCGAAATTCAGGCGTTCCAATTTTAGGAATAAATGCCGGAAGACTGGGTTTTTTAGCTACTGTGCAAAAAGAGAATATTGACAGTTTTTTACAATTTGTTATTGATAAAAATTACACAACTTCTGAAAGAACATTATTAAGTTTAACCTGTGATCCAAAAAATGATGCCATTGAAGAAGATTTAAATTTTGCAATGAATGAGATTACAGTTAGCAGAAAAGATACTACTTCGATGATTACGGTTGAAACTTATCTCAACAATGAATATTTAAATTCATACTGGGCAGACGGTTTAATTATTTCGACACCAACCGGTTCTACAGGATATTCGCTAAGTTGTGGCGGCCCCTTACTGACACCGGATGTAAAAAGTTTAGTAATTACCCCTATTGCACCTCACAATTTAACCGCAAGACCACTTGTTATTCCTGATGATACCGAAATTAAACTTAGGGTATCCGGAAGAGAAGATCAATATTTAGTTTCTTTAGATTCCAGAATCGCTTCAGTAAAAAATGAATCTGTTTTAACCATCAAAAAAACAGGTTTCAAAATAAAAATGGTCGAAATTCCCGGCGAAACTTTCTTAAAAACCTTGAGAAATAAGTTGCTTTGGGGAGAAGACAAGAGAAATTAAGCCTTTTTATAACACGCCACTATACGATAATACCACTTTTTCTCGTTTTGCATATATCGAATCTGCACTAAATGTCTAGAAATCATATTCTAAATTAAAAAAAAAGCACATTTAACTAAAGCAACGTTGATTCGTATCGATAATTATTATATTTGCACGCAATTCTGAATTAAATGAAGAAAATTTTTAATTTATTGTTATGTTTTTTCCCCTTTATTACACTAAACGCTCAAATCAATGAGATTGGTGTTTTTCTTGGTGGAAGTAACTTTGTAGGAGACGTAGGAAGTACAACTTATATTGCTCCTGAAAAATTAGCATTTGGTGTTTTGTATAAGTGGAATAAAAGCCCACGCCACTCATATCGCTTTTCATACACACAATCTACCGTCGCAGCATACGATATTGATTCAGATGAAACAAGCCGAAGCAACAGGGGCTATAGATTTAAAAACAATATTAAAGAACTTTCTGCCGGAATAGAATTTAATTTTTTCGATTTTAATCTTCATGATTATCATCCAAAAATTACACCTTATATATATTCAGGTTTAAGTTTCTTTATTTATGACGATTTGATTCGACCTACAGCAAGTCCAAGCGACATACAAAGTAAAACCTCGAGCTCATTTGCTATACCTATAACATTAGGTATAAAATCAAATGTAACTCCACATCTTGTTCTTGGAGCAGAAGTTGGGCCCCGCTATACTTTTACAGATAATATTGACGGAAGTAATCCTAAAAGCCAAAGCTCGGCTATACGCCATTTTGGAAATTTAAATAATAATGACTGGTATGTCTTTTCGGGTATTACTTTAACCTATACCTTTGGACAAAAACCTTGCTATTGCGCAGAATAATAAAAATGGACCTGATAGACTCTATAGACAAAACAAATTTACCAAAACATCTGGCCATTATCATGGACGGTAATGGACGTTGGGCAAAACAACAGGGCTTTTTAAGAGCCTTTGGTCATGAAAATGGCACAAAATCAGTAAAAAAAACAATTACCACTTGCGCCAAACTTGGTATTGAATACTTAACTCTTTATGCTTTTTCTACCGAAAACTGGAACCGCCCTAGATTAGAAGTCGAAGCTTTAATGAAAATATTAATCAATTCATTAAAGAAAGAACTTAATACATTACAGGAAAACAATATCAAACTAAATGCTATTGGAAATCTTGAGAAATTACCAAAAAATGCTCAAAAAGAACTTTTAGATGTTATTGATAAAACAAAAAACAATACACGTCTTACTTTAACGCTAGCCTTAAGTTACGGATCACGAGAAGAATTGGTAAATGCCGTTAGAATCATCAGTGATAAAGTTAAAAATAATATAATTTCAATAGACACTATTGACGATTCAATTATAAATGAGCATCTTTACACGCAAAATTTACCTGACGTAGATTTATTAATACGAACAAGTGGAGAACATAGAATAAGTAATTTTCTGCTATGGCAAATTGCCTATGCAGAATTATATTTTACTAATGTCTTGTGGCCAGACTTTAAAGATCAAGATTTATATGAGGCTATTATTAGTTATCAAAAAAGAGAACGTAGATTTGGAAAAACCAGTGAACAAATTAAATAATTTTTTAGTGTTACAAAAAAGAATACAAATAGTCCTTACCCTAGTTCTTTTGGGTAGTTTTTCACAAATAAAAGCACAAGAAAGAGTTCCTTTTGATCAGGGAAAAAAATATATTCTTGCTAAAGTTTCTGTTGTTGGTAAAATAAGCTTCAATGAACAAACCGTGGTTACTTTTTCCGGCCTGCAAAAAGGTCAGGAAATAACCGTTCCCGGTGAAGAAATCAGTGGTGCAATTAAAAAATTAGGCAAATTAGGCCTTTTTGATGAAATTGCATTCTATGTAAATAAAATTGATCAGGATAGTATATATCTTGACTTAAATATTGTTGAACTTCCTAAACTAAACGAGGTAAAATTTGTTGGTATTAAGAAAAGTAAAGTCGAAGGATTAATTAAAGATAACAATTTAACTAAAAATAAAATTGTAAACGAAAACTTAATTACGACTACTAAAAATTATATTGAAAATAAATATAAAAAGGAAGGCTATTATAACACAAAAGTTACTATTACAAATACCCCTGTTGATACTACTGCCGGAAATCAGGTAAATATGCTTGTTCGTGTAGATAAAGGCGATAAAGTAAAAATTAGCAAAATCGACTTCATAGGTAATGAGAAACTTACTGACAATCAGTTAAGAGCAGCTATGAAAGATACGAAGCAGAAAAACATACTTCGTGTTCTCAAAAAATCGAAATTTATTCCTGAAAAATACAAAGCCGACTTAGAAAAAGTTGTGGCTACCTATAAAGAAAAAGGATATCGTGATGCCCGTATTATATATGATTCTGTTACCTATAATAAGGAGAAAAATATGCTGGCTATTAAAATCAATATGGAAGAAGGAAATAAATATTACTTCGGAAATATTAAATTTTTAGGAAACACAGTATATTCAGATCAACTTTTAAACCGTTATTTAGGGATTAAAAAGGGAGAAACTTATAATGGAGTTTTGCTTGAAAAAAGAATTGCTGACAAGACAAAACCTGACGCAGAAGACATTACTAACTTATACCAAAATAATGGTTATTTGTTCTCTAACATTAATGCCGTAGAGGTAAGAACTGTTAACGACACTATTGATTTTGAAATTAGAGTTACTGAAGGTCCTATTGCTTATTTCAATAAAATTTCGGTTGTAGGAAATGACAAAACGAATGACCATGTTATTTATCGTGAATTAAGAACAAAACCGGGAGAAAAATATAGCAAGGAACAGTTAGTAAGAACTATTCGTGAAATTGGACAATTAGGATTTTTTGATCCGGAAGCTATTGATCCGAAATTCAAAAATGTTGATGCATCAGCAGGAACAGTTGATATTGAATACCACGTTGTAGAAAAAGGATCCAGCCAGGTTGAACTTCAGGGAGGTTACGGTGGAGGTGGTTTCATTGGAACTTTAGGTCTTTCATTTAATAACTTTTCTGCAAGAAATTTATTCAAAAAAGATGCTTACAAACCATTACCAATGGGAGATGGTCAAAAAGTAGCCCTTCGTTTACAAGGAAGTACTTATTTCCAAACATATAGCTTATCGTTCTCAGAACCTTGGTTTGGTGGGAAAAAACCAGTACAATTTAGTTCATCTATTTCGTATAGTACGCAATTTCTTAATAATTATATTACGCGAGATGTTGATAAAAGCAAAAGTTTTAATATTTTTACAGTCCAGGTTGGACTTGCTAAAAGGCTAACAGTGCCGGATGATTATTTTGTATTGTCACAATCTATTAGTTACCAACATTACGATTTAAATAATTATAACACAGGTTTATTTACTTTTGGTAACGGAGCGTCAAGAAACTTAGCGTACACTATCGGAATTTCAAGAAGTAATAAAGGGGTTAACCCGATATTCCCAACTTATGGTTCTGAGTTTAGTATCTCTGCAAAAGTGACACCTCCATATTCATTATTCAACAATGTTGATTATGCAAAATTAGGTGATAAACAAGAATATAAATTAAGAGCCACAGCAGATGCTTCGGCAGGAGACGCCAATGGTCAAATGATTAAAGTTGGTGATTATCTTGATGCAAACGGAAACAAAGTTAGCACATACCAAGAGGCTGCTCCGGATCAGGGTAAAGTCGATCAGAAAAAATACAATTGGTTAGAATATTATAAAGTTAAATTTAAAGCAGACTGGTATACTAAAGTATATGGTAAATTAGTTTTAAGAACATTAACTGAATTTGGTTTCTTAGGAGCTTATGATCAGGCAAGAGGTGTTGTACCTTTCGAGCGTTTTTATTTAGGGGGAGACGGAATGGCTAACTACTCTATGGATGGTAGAGAAACTATTCAGTTACGAGGTTATCCAAATAACTCATTAACTCCTGTAAATTCAGTAGGAGATCAAATTGGCGCAACAATTTACAATAAGTTCTCTATGGAGTTACGTTATCCAATTACATTAAAAGCATCAGCATCTATTTTTGCTTTAACATTTTTGGAAGCAGGATCATCATACCCAACGTTTAAAGATTATAACCCATTTGACTTAAATCGTTCTGCTGGTGTTGGTTTACGTGTATTTATGCCTGCGTTTGGATTGCTTGGTATTGATTTTGGATATGGATTTGATGCGTTACCAGGATCTGTTACTAATAAAGCAAATGGATGGGAAACACACTTTATTATAGGACAACAATTTTAGTGTGAATTTTATTACGATTTTTAGTACATTTGGTTAAAAATTTTGAAATAAAGTTATGTTATGAGAAAACAGTTTTTATTTATATTTTTAGCCTTGATTGTAGCAAATACAAGTCAAGCGCAAACGAGAACGACTAGGATTGGCTACATTGATATGGAATATATTTTAGAAAATGTTTCCTATTATAAAGAAGCAAAGGCCCAACTAGAGTTAAAAGCTCAAAAGTGGAAGCAGGAAATAGAAACCAAAAAACAAGATATCAATATTCTTAAAGAAAGTCTTAAAGCAGAAAAAGCTTTGCTTACAAAAGAGCTTATTGATGAAAGAGAGACGGAAATTAAATTTATGGAGAATGAAATGATGGACTATCAGCAAAAGCAATTTGGCGCTGATGGAAATTTAATTCGACATAAAGCAGCTCTTGCAAAACCAATACAAGATCAGGTATTTACAGCTGTTCAGGATATTGCAGAAGCTAAAAACTATGATTTTGTTTTTGACAAATCATCAGATCTGACAATGCTTTTCAGCAACAAACGATTTGATATCAGCGATCAGGTTTTACGTGTATTAAACAGAACGGAAAAGCGTGAACAATTGACTAAAAAACAATTGAAAGAACAGGAAGTCAAAGAAAATCGTGAAAACGAAATCGATGAAAATCCTGCAATGGCAGACAGACAAAAAGTATTAGATGAAAGGAAAGCTGCCAGAGAAAAATTGATTGAAGACAGAAGACTGGAGCAGGAAGCTAAGAAAAAAGAATATGATGACAGAAGAAAAGCGATAGCTGCAGAAAGGGAAGCCAAAAAAAATGGCACGGTTTCTGAACCTGTTAAAACAGAAGAAACGAAAACTGACGCTACGGCAAAACCTTCTTCAACGACAACAACACAGCCGGCAACAAATGCGAATGACGCAGCTGCAGCTAAGGCCGAAGAAAGACAGAAGATTTATGAACAGCGTAAAAAAGAGTTAGAAGAAAGAAAGAAGAAAATTTTAGAAGAACGAGAGGCTGCTAAAAAAGCTAAAGAAGCCGAAACACAAAAAACAAATACGACCAATAATTAATTAATATTTTTTTAAAATGATGAAACAAATCAAAACTTTACTAATTGCTGCTATATTAGTTTTAGGAGCAAGTAACACAATCAATGCACAGGCTAAGGTAGCTCATGTTGATGTTAGCGAGATTATGTCGAAAATGCCTGCAATGCTTGACGCTCAAAATCAACTACAAAAATTAAGTGGTACATACGATACTGAATACAAAAAAATGGTTGACGAATATCAAGTAAAAATCAAAAAGTATGAGGCTGAAGCTGCTACTGTAACTGAAGCTGTAAACGGTGAACGTTCTAAAGAAGTTCAGGACATGCAAAAAAGAATTGTTGATTACAGAGACAATGCACAAAAAGAACTACAACAAAAAGAAACTGACATCGTGAAACCATTAATGGAAAAAGTAAGAGCTTCTATCCAAAAAGTTGGAAAAGCTAAAGGTTTCCAATATGTATTAGACGGTTCTACTCTTTTATTAGCTGATGGTCCAAACATTACTGCTGATGTTAAAAAAGACTTAGGATTCTAAGAAAAAAATTCTTCTTATAAAAAAGGCTCAACTTTACAGTTGAGCCTTTTTGCTTTTATAGTTTTACCTTAACTCCTCCGTTAATGGTAAAACCTTCTGTATGTACCCAAATATCATCAAACGTAGGCGCGGTGTGAGGATCATTTACAACTCGTTTGTAATTACTTTGTTTGGTATCTGTGAAGTTTTCAAAATTGATAAAGAAAGCAAATTTCTTCCATAATGTTTTTTCTATCATGAAACCAAATTCCCAATAGGTTGGAGTTTGTATACCGTTGTATAAAAATTGCTCATCTGTAAAGTATCCTTCCAATCCCATTTTGAAATTATTCTCTTTTTCATAGATTAATGCCAGGTTAACTTTGTTTTTTGGCATTAAAGGCAAAACCTGATTTCCTGGCAAATACTTTGCTTTAGCATCTGTAAAAGTATATCCGGCAAAAAGTTTAAAATCTTCTTTAAAAATAAATTTTAAATTAGTTTCAAAACCCTGACTTAAAACAGGATCTGATGCATTTACGAAGAATGAATAATCAACTTCATTCTGCAATACTAAAGGTTTGTTTATTTGCGTAATGAAAAACATTTGATTGATTGAAAATTTCAAATCAGAAAAAATGTTTGCTTTGTAATTGATATCTGCGGTTCCGCCAATACTTTTTTCGGCTGTTACGTTTTGCAAAGCCTGCACATTTTGGTATTGCATCGTTTCTGTTTGTTCTGTAAACACAGTTGGAATTTTATACCCAAGCCCGGCACCTACTCTACTGCTCCATTGCGAATTTATCTTAAATAACGCTGAAATTTTCGGCAGGAAAAACGTTTGATTTTTAGAGAAATTTATATTCGAATATGCTACATTATCCAATCGTAAACCATTTTCTAATTTCACACTTTCAGAAATATCCCAAGTATGCTGAACGTACAATCCTGTTGTAAACGATTTGGCATTTAAAACACCTGAATTACGTTGTTTAAAGTTGTCATAAACCAAATTTGCACCGCTAATAAGTGTGTATCTCGATTTACTGATAACATACGAGGCATCTGTAAAAGAGTTTGTATTTAAACCTGAAAACTGATAATCAGGAATATTGATGGTTCTGTCAAAAAAACTAAGACTTTGTTTTAACTTAAAACTATTTTGATTTTCAAACTTCTTATCCAATTCAAAAGTAGTCGTATTACGCATTGTTTTGTTTTTCTCGAAATACACATGATAGGCATCTGCCTTTCCGTCAATTACGTGCATGTCTCCGCCTTCCATATTTGTATTTGTATAACTATTACCTAACATAAAACTTAAGCTTTCTGAAGGATAATAAAACAAACGCGGATTTATAGTGAAATTATGTAATTTTGGTGTTTCTGAAAAATCATCATCATCTACATCATACGCTTTTTGAAAATTAACTAATCCAAGAATTGAATATCCAAATTTTCCTTTTCGTTGTGAAGCATAAGCACCAATATTGGTCTGGCCAATATTCGATTGATTGAATATAAAATTATATTCTCCTTTTTCTTTGGGTGTTTTTGAAATAAAATTAATAACCCCGGCAATCGCTCCGCCACCATATAATGTTGAAGAAGGGCCTTTGATAACCTCAACTTGCTGTAAATCCAGAGGTGGAATTTCAAGTATACTTAAACCGCTTGCAAAATTACCAAAGTTAGCATAACCATCTTTCAATAATTGTGTATAGCGCCCGTCAAGTCCCTGAACACGTATGCTGGCATTACCGCTCGTTGCAGAAGTTTGCTGCACTTGCAAACCTGTACTCTCGTGCAAAACCATACTTACATTTGCAGGTTTCATATTTGCCTTTTCATCTAGTTCTTCGGCATCAATAGATTCGATACGTGTTGGTGTATTTCTAATAGTTCTGCTGGTTCGGGTTGATTGCACGATAACCTCATCTAACTCCTCTTCATCAGCAGAAGATAATTCGACGGTTAAAACGGTATCATTTTGTCGTGGAAAATTTACTTTTAGAAGGAAATCCTCATATCCCAATATACTAAACGTGATTTTTTGTTCCCCATCTTTAATAGAACTCAATTCTAAAGTGCCACTGTTATCTGTTATTCCGGAAACGGTGCTTTCCTGAACCTGAACTGAAACTCCAATTAAATTTTCCTGTGTTTTGCTATCTTTTACGATAACTTTTAAAGTGTTCTGACTATACCCAAACGTACACGCGAGCATTGCCAAAATCATAATATATTTTGTCATTTGATTTTAAATTAAATAAATATTATCATTAATTCCCGAAACAAAAGCAACGGGTAAAATTTCAATATTAACTTAATTTCGGCGGCTGCCAGATACCTAAATAGATTGTTTTATAACTATTAAAAACATAAAGATCATTCTGCTTTTTATCATCAGCAAAATTTGCATGTTTTGCTTCAACAAAAATACTTTTTTGAAATTGAAAACCATGAACTCCACAACAAGCACAGGAACACAAAGGCGCGCACTGATCGTTTTGAAAATCTGATTTTTTATCTTGGGAATGATTCTTATGAAGTTCGGTTTTTGCAAAAGAAGCACAATCATCTATATCATTGCAAGGTGTCAATGATAATAAAACAAGATAGATTGAAAACAAAAACCATATTAATCTCATGACGCAAAGATAAAGAAATATTCATGTAATTCCCGGTAATAAAAAAAGGAGTAATAAAACTCCTTTTCTTATATCGTTTTTTAAATCGCAGGACAAACCGTAGTTAAAGGAATACAGTCCCAGATAATATTATCATTACTGTCAAATCCACGAATGCATACTTTACCGGTAGCACAATGAGGAACAGCACCGCCATTAATTTGTTTTAACTCTTCTTTTGATAATTTCTCGCAATTTTTGATAAATTTCATAATTATAGTTGTTTTAAGGTTAAATGTAAATATAGTATTTTTTTTACATTTATTTAAATCATTTATTTAAAATCGACATTGTAGAAAAACATAGAAATATGTAACTTTGTTTTATGACAAACAACAATCCTATAGGCGTTTTTGATTCCGGTATTGGAGGAACTTCCATTTGGAGCGCCATTCACGAACTACTTCCCAACGAAAAAACCATTTATTTAGCAGACAGTAAAAATGCTCCTTATGGTCAAAGAACCAAAGAAGAGATTGTTGCTTTGAGTAAAAAAAATGTTGATTTTTTAATCGAAAATAACTGCAAATTAATTGTGGTGGCCTGCAATACAGCAACCACAAATGCAATTAGAGAACTTCGTGAAGATTATGATATTCCGTTTATTGGAATTGAACCTGCAATAAAACCTGCTGCCACTAATTCGAAAACCCAAATTATAGGCATTTTAGCGACGCAAGGAACTTTGAACAGTGAGTTGTTTAATAAAACTGCCGAAATGTTTCAGCATACTACTATTATTGAACAAGTAGGTCATGGATTGGTTCAGCTTATTGAAGATGGAAATTTGAATTCTCCTGAAATGACTCAGTTATTAGAATCATATTTGCGCCCTATGATTGATGCCAATATTGACTATCTGGTTTTGGGCTGCAGTCATTACCCGTATTTGATTCCGCAGATTAAAAAGATTCTTCCTGAACATATTCAAATTATTGATTCTGGAGAAGCGGTGGCAAGACAAACACAAAATGTATTACGCGAAAAAGTTGGCTTTTCAGATGCTACTGAAAAAAGCGAATCTACATTTTATGTCAATTCAAATCCTTCTGTTTTAAAATCAATTTTAGAAAACAAATATGAAGTAATACAGAAGGACTTTTAAATCGTTATTCTATTTTTCGCTTGACGAACCAAATTCCGTCTAAAGACAAATTAAAAGATATTTTATGATAATTTTCTTTTATAAGATTATCTGAAACCCTCCCTTTTTGTCCGTAAGAATAGGAAATATTTAAAGCAGAAAAAGTGTTTTCGATTGGCAAGGAAAGTCCAATAGAAATCGCAGCGTTATTGACTCTTTTTCCGTCGACTTCGAGATATCCGGTATCAAAATTGGCACCGGCGGCGTATTGGATTTTATCCCAATATTTCCTCACATTCTTTTTGGCTCTGTAAGTAAACCCAAGCGCAAAACGATCCTGATTAACAAAATCTCCGTATAACTCAGATTGGCTGGTGTTATTCCATAAACTTTTCTCGTAGTCAAGCGTCATGTTTAAATTATTCTTAAAACGCTTACTAATTCCAACCCCTATTTCTAAAGGCAAATAATAATCATCTGTGTCTGAAGCAACATCAGATTCAATCGTAGTAACAACCTCATTGGTTAAAGTTTCAACACTTTGCACTTTTGAAGCTTTTACTCTTGTTGGTGCCTTAAAAGTTGATGCAATCGTAAATGTCGAATCAATTTGATACTGAGCACCCAAAGTTGCCCGCACCCCATTATAATCTGTTTTTTTGCTAATACTTGTAATCGAATTTGAAATCAGATAACTTCTGTCGTCTGTAGTATTTCCAAATATAGCAGTTGCAGAAAGTCCTAATGATAATTTTTTACCAAAACGATATCCGTATGAAAAATCAAAATTATTTAACCCGCCGGAACCTGCCGCAGTTAAGTAATAATATTCCTGACTATCTGAAATTGGCAGTTTTAAATTTGATATTTTAAATGTTGCACTCGAATATGGTCGTAAAGCCACACTAAATCCGGAATTTTTAGTAACCGGAAAAGCAAAAGCAATATGAGAAAACTGAAAATTATTACGTTTTTCAGATTTTGAACCACTTTCATAAGTCGTTGCAATTGCTTTTCCTCCCAGATCAAACATAAAGTGATTAAGAGGCAAATACCCCAAAGAAGCAGGATTGAGGTTGTTAATAAAAACACTGGACGGTAACGCCATTCCTGATGACCCAATAGAGGGAATTGAACCAAAATCAGAATCGTACAAACTTCCTACACCATATAATGAATAGGGAGAACTTGAAATACTTTGAGAAAATGCAGTCAGCGACATTAGAATGAAGCAACTTAAAAAAACTATTTTATTTTTCATCTAATAAGAGATATAATAAATTTTCAGTTGAATTTTATTGGTCGGATGTTTTTGGTCACCTAAAACAATTCTGTTTACTGATTTAGAAATACCGGGCAACGTTAAAACAAGAGAAGATCTTGAATCAGATTCCTTCCACATTTCTTTTTGGAGAAAACCGCCTATCGCCACCGTATAACCAATATTTTCATTGAATTCATCGGTCTTCTTATTTAATAATCCATAAACCGAACTTCCTGCAGAATTTAATAAAACAGCACTAATTCGATTTAAATTATCAGCTACATATACCTGCAATGAATCTTCTAAAGGATATTGCTCTGAATATGTATTATTGACCGGTTTTAAAATCAACTGGGCATCGACAATTGCACCCTTATCTGAAATATATTTGAGCTGTTTTATATTTGGAAAATCAATCCGGCACGCTACTCCCGCACCTGACTGAATAAATCCTTGCCTGTTTGTTAAGGAACTGGATAATTTACTGCTGGAAACAGGCAAGTTTTGAATCAGAGTACCTGTTTTATCTGAAGAAATAGAATTGAACTGCTTCGATCCGTCTGTAATTTTAAAGTCTATAAAATAAGATACCTCATTGTCACTTTGATATTTAGAATAATACATCCTGACGACACTCGTACTGGTATTAAAACCAATAACACTCGAAGTATTAGCAATAGAAGGAACCAAAACGAGTCCTTTTAGATATTCAGTAAAGGTTGTAAAATCAGTAATTTCTCTTTTTTTGATTTTCTGAAAAATATCTTCTCCAAATACCGGATCCATTTTAATATTAATAGAATCTTTTTCGGTTGGCCTTGGTTTATAAGATAGAGTTCCAAGACTTTCATTACTATAACTAAGAATAGAGTTATTATAAAAACTATCATCGTCTGTATTTGGTTTTACTTTTTGAGTAATTCGATGAATATCAAAAGTTTGAACCTTTGTGGTATCGCCATAATAATAATTATCATATTTTAAAATCATCGAAATAGAATCGAAAACATAATTGACCGATTCTGTGTCAGAGCCGGTACTTGATAAAGTATAGGAATTTGCCGCTAATTGAAAATAGCTGTTCGATTTTATTTTTCCAAATATAGGATCTTCATAATTACCAATTAAAATTCGGCTTTGACTTGAGGTAACAAGCGAATCAAAATTTATGGTAGACATTTCAACCGTAACAGTATCAATTAAAATTACTTTATTACTTAACGCCAAATAATCAGAGCCAACAACAAACTCCCCGGCATCAGTATCAGTACCGCATGAAATCATTGTAAGTGCAAAAACCAACATCAATATATATTTATGCATAATCTTATTTTTTCAACAAATATAAAATGCACTCTTCTGCACTACACTATAACATATACAGTCTTGCCTTTTTAACCTATAAATAGCAAAAAATCATCGATGACACGTTTAGGCAAACAAATAATTGGTTCAGCCATAAAAACGGGTATTTAGTCTATCAAAAAGTGGCATACATATATCTTCTTTTTTTTAAAACCATTAGGCACCTACTTTTGAACCAATAATTAAGTAATGAAAATAAGGCTTTTAACAGGTTCTCTTTTTTTGATTTCATTTTTGAATATGAAGGCCCAGGAAAAAATTTCAGTAAATGCAAATTTAAAAACAGAGCCAACAGATAAAATTGATTTTAATGAAACCGGTATTGGAATATCATACAGTCAGGAAATCAATTCGAAAAACAAAATAAAGAACACAGTAGAATATTCGAATTTAAAGGTGAATTATGACGCGGGAAGTTTTGAGGCATTTGAAAATCTGGATCAGTTTAATGAGTTGAAAAACAAGTTTGAATTTGAACACAAAATTTCAAATACAAAACTGAATCTGGCTTTGACACCAACGGCAAATTTTCAAAAAAACCTTGATTTTTCTGATGTAACGCTTTTGGGAAGTTTTGAAATAAGTCATCAATTGAATTTAAAAACCAATATAAATGTTGGAATTGCAAGAAGTACCGCTTTTGGTTCTCCCCGATTCATTCCTACTTTGTCTTTACAATATCAGGTAAACGATAAAAGTGCAGTATTAATTGGTTTTCCGGATTCGAAGATTTCCTATTCTAATAATATTCGAAATGCATTTAGCCTGACGAATAGTTTCAATGGTAATTTTTACAATCTCGATCATTCGCTGACCGAAAATAACGGAACTAAAATCAGTACCTCGCAAATGACAACTGCGCTTGAATATAAAAGAAACGTTGATAAAAACTGGTTTCTCAATTTTAAAGCGGGTTACGATTTTAATAAAAAATATAATGTTCTGGACAGCGACAATCATACCGTTTATGATTTTAATACCGGAAACGGCTACATTTTAGGCATTGGCATCAAATACAAACAATAAATAAATTTAATACACTATGATGAATAATTTAAAAAATGGAATATTATTCGCGGCATTATTTTCGAGCCTCTTTTTTATAGGCTGCAGTAATAGTGATGACGAAGATGATTTAATAGGAAACTGGGTTAAAAAATCAGCATTTGATGGACCGGCAAGATCTAGTGCCACTAGTTTTGTTATTGGAGATTTTGCGTACATAGCAACCGGCTATACGGGAGACGAATATCTTAAAGATTTATGGGCTTACAACTCAACTGGTGATTACTGGGAGCAAAAAGCAGATTTTATTGGTATTGGAAGAAGTTCTGCTTCAAGTTTTACACTTAACGACAAAGGCTATGTGGGAATTGGTTATGACGGGACAAATAAACTAAAAGATTTTTACCAATATGACCCAACAAGTAATGCATGGACTCAAAAAACTGATTTTGCCGGTACAGCACGTTACGCTGCAGTAGGTTTTCAGGCGGGAGGAAAAGCTTATTTTGGAACTGGTTATGATGGAAATTATTTAAAAGATTTTTATCAATACGATGATCAGGCGAATACCTGGACACTAGTAAATGGTTTTAGCGGAAACAAAAGACGTAATGCTACGGTTTTTGTAATTGACAATAAAGCTTATTTAGCAACCGGAATTAATAACGGTTCCTATCAGGAAGATTTCTGGCAATTTGATCCTTCTACAGATGTCTGGACACGTAAAAGAGATATTGATCAGGATGACGACGACGACGATTCATACAATGATGATTATGCTATTGTCCGTTCTAATGCCTCAGGTTTCTCGATGAACGGATTAGGATATATTGTTGGTGGCGAAAGCATAAAAACAGTTTGGGAGTACAATCCTTCAACAGATCTTTGGGTAGAAAGAACTGCAATGGAAGGCGCTACAAGAACTGACGCTGTAGGTTTTGCAATAAATAACAGAGGTTTTTATATGTTAGGCAGAATAGGCACGACTTATTTTGACGATGCCTGGGAATTTAAACCTTTAGAGGAGCAAAATGACGATGACAATTAATGTGAAAAAACAATTCTTCTGGGGTAAAATCCAGAAGAGTTTATTACTTCTTTTTCTGACTTTACAACTTACGGGCTGTACAAAAAAAGAAACATTAACAATTGAATCTTTTAAAACAACTTCGGGTTGGGGATATTCAATTGCTGATCAAAATAAAATTATAATCAAACAATCTATTATTCCGGTAATAAATGATACCAAAAGTTTTTCAACCAAAGAAGATGCTTTAAAAGTAGCCAATTTGGTTGTAGAGAAACTGAAAAAGAACATATCGCCGGCGGTAACAAAAAATGATTTAATTTTATTAAAAATAAAATTCTAAATGAACATAGGCGCCATCAAAAATACCAGCTCTAACAAAATTTTGTTCCATAGTATTATATGGACTTTCTTTATATTGACTTCATTGATACAGTTTTATGAAAGTCCGTTCAGGATCAACAATGATTTTTATGTGCAATGGGCAACGGGGATTATTTTATTTTATCTCAATTATTTTTATCTGGTACCTGCGCTTCTTTTAGAAAAAAAATACTGGCTTTATTTTGTTTTTATTTTTGCGCTTATTTTTGTTTTTATGGTCATCAGGATCAATTATTTTATTCCTGAATTCAACCATTTAAGACCAGCAAATATGATGCCTCCCAAAATAATGCCTCGTAATCCTCAAGATTTTGTAAGAGATGGCAGACATGTGGTTGTGATGAGAAAACAGCCTTTGTTTTTTAAAATTGGCCCTTCTCTTTTTTACATTTTGATTATTACGATAAGTGCTATTATTAAAACATTAACTGAATTTTATAACAACCAGCAAAACAAATTAATTGCCGAAACTCACAGAACAAATACTGAATTAATTTATTTGCGAAAACAAACCAATCCGCATTTTTTATTCAATTCCTTAAACAGTATTTATTCTCTGGCACACAAGAAATCTGATTTGGTCCCTGATGCCATCGTGACTTTATCTGAATTAATGCGCTATATGCTGTATGAAACAGATAATAAAACGGTGGCTTTAGAAAAAGAAATCAATTATATTCAAAATTACATTGAGTTACAAAAACTAAGGCTTAATGATATCGAAGATATTTTTGTAAATGTTCACGGTAATACCAAAAACAAACAAATCGAACCTTTATTATTGATTTCATTTGTAGAGAATGCTTTTAAATACGGAACCGATTATAAAGGAGCAGCGCATGTAAAAATTAAGATTTTTATTCTTGATGACAACCTTGATTTCTGGATTGAAAACAGAATTGAAAATTACGTTAAAGACCCTGATAATTCAGGAATCGGCTTAGTAAACATTCAAAACCGACTGGATTTACTGTATCCAAATGCGCACGAACTTAATATTACTCAGGACAATCAACACTATCGGGTGCATTTAAATTTAAAGTTAGATAAAATTCAAACAGCAATCAATTAATATAATTATTATGGATAGAAAAAAATTCATTCGAAATGGTATTTTAGGTATTGCCTCATTAGCAACTGCTACAAAAATATTAGAATCCTGCTCTAAAAATGGCAACGACGATACTTCTTCTGACGGAGGCTGTACGGTTTCTCCATCTGAAACCAAAGGACCTTTTCCGATAAAAACACCAAGTCAGCTGGTTTTAGAAAACATCAAATCAGACAGAGTTGGAGTTGCATTGCTAATCAATTTAACTATTGAAAACCAAAGCAAAGATTGTGCTCCTCTCGAAGGCGTTTTGGTAGATGTCTGGCATTGTGATAAAGACGGAAATTATTCTGAATACGGGGGAACTTCAATGCAGCAAACGGATTATACTTCTGTTCATTTTTTGAGAGGAAGACAAACTTCAGATATTAACGGAAATGTTTCTTTTATTTCTATTTTTCCGGGTTGGTATCAGGGCCGCGCACCGCATGTACATGTTGAAGTTTTAACCGCTTCTGGTTCTTCACTATTGGTAACTCAAATTGCTTTTCCTGAAAATGTAGCAAGCGAAGTATATTCAAGTACAAATTATGCTGCTCACGGTCAGGCCGATACTTCAAATACCAGAGACAATGTTTTTTCAGACAGCTTATCCGATGAGTTAGCCACTTTAACAGGGAATTTGACAGATGGCTATACATTAAGCAAAACCATTACGGTAAAAGCATAATTTTATGATAAAAATCCAGCAATTTATGATAATTTTAAAACTTAATTGACTGGTTCCAAACTACTTTTGACCGAATAAAATTTTAAAAATCTAATTCTGAACAAATGAAATGTGTAATTATAGACGATGAACCGTTAGCGGTTGAATTATTAGAAGATTTTGTTCGAAAAGTAGATTCACTTGAATTGGTCAGCACTTTTAACAATGCAATTGACGCTGTTTCTTTCATCAATCAGACTAATATAGATTTGATTTTTCTTGACATTCAAATGCCGCATTTCTCCGGTATTGAATTTTTAAATACCATCGAAAAAAAGCCTTTGATTATTTTTACAACTGCTTATTCAGATTACGCCGTTGAAGGGTTTAATCTTGGCGCTGTTGATTATTTGGTCAAGCCAATTCCGTTTCACCGTTTTTTAAAATCGGTAGTACGCGCGCAGCAAATTTTTAATCCAACAGCAGCCATTCAGGCGATTTCAGAAAACACGACAGCTCCGGAATTAGAGCAGGATTTTATGTTTGTAAGGGCTGAATACGAAAATGTAAAAATGAATTTTGCTGATATTTTATTTATTGAAGGTTTAAAAGATTACGTGAAAATTTATACCACAGATAATAAATTTACCTTAACATTAATTAGCTTAATTAAATTAGAAAATCTGCTTTCGAGCAAAGGATTTTCGAGAATTCACAGATCTTATATTATCAATATAAAACACGTAAAATCGATTCAGAAAAATAAGGTTTTAATAAGCGACAAACGAATTCCGATTAGTGAAAGTTATAAAAATGCTTTCTTTGAAAGGATCAACCTTTAAGTTTAAAATTCCAAATATTTAAATTCCAAATTCCAATAAGCTTCAAAACTTTTGGAATTTTTTTTGGAATTTATTCCTCCTTAAACCATCCGGAATACATCACGTAATTATTAGAAATACGTTCAATTTCGCCCGCAAAATCTGATTGATCGATATCTTTTACTTTTTTAGCCGGTACACCAGCATAAATACTTCCTGAAGTTACCACTGTGTTTTGAGTTAAAACCGCTCCTGCAGCAATAATAGAATTGCTTTCGATTACGCAGTTATCCATTACAATTGCGCCCATTCCTATCAATACATTGTCGAGAACCGTGCAGCCGTGAACGATGGCGTTGTGACCAATCGAAACATTGTTTCCAATTATAGTTGGATGTTTCTGATAGGTACAATGAATAATAGCACCATCCTGAATATTTACTTTATTTCCTATTTTAATAAAATTAACATCACCCCGAATTACAGCATTAAACCAAACGCTGCAAGAATCTCCAAAAGTAACATCACCAACAATTGTTGCATTTTCAGCAACATAACAATCCTCAGGAATTACCGGAGATTTTCCGTTTACAGATTTAATCAGCATAATAAAAAAATTTAATTAATTGCAGGACAGTTACAATCGTAACGTTCCTTTGTACAAAACAAATTGATTCCTAAAGTAATCTGGTGATAACCACCAGTATCAAATTTCACATCACCGGTAACTTGCGAATAGGTATAAGCAAACATGAAATTTTTATAATTTACTCCAATTATTGGAGTAATATATTGCAGTTTTTGAGAAGCCACTCCGCTTCCTGAACTATATTGTGCGCCATCAAAACTTCTTCTGTAAGATAATGCAGCCCAAAGACTTCCAAAATCCATATTCTTGTAAGCTTTTAAATTGACGTCAATAGATTTTTGTTTTGTCTGATCAAAAAGCTGAAACAAAATAGATGGTTCCCAAGTGATACTATTTTGTTTACCAAAAACATATCCGGCACTTAATAAAAACTTTCTCAAATTATCACTTTCATAATCGGTATAAGTCTCTCTTCTGGTTTCAAGCAGTCCCTGAACAGTTGCGTGAGCATAAAAATCCATATAATTATACGAAGCTCCAACATCCATATTGAAATAAGAATCTTTTTGAATCGAACCAAAAACTATCGGATCAAAAGTATTTCCAAATTGAGTTTCATCCAGTTGACTTTGAATAACACCGCCGCTAATACCAAAAGAAAGCTGATTTAAATCGATTTCATCTCTCGAAAACATAATATGATGGGCGTAAGTAAGTTTTAATCCTTTTTGAGAATGGTATCCGTTTTTATCATTAAAAACAATAATTCCGGCGCCGGATCTTTCGCCAATTCTTCCGTTAAAACTTAAAGTTTGAAGAGAAGGCGCATCTTCCTGACCAAACCATTGTTTTCTCGCAGTCAATCTTATTTTTGCACAATTCGCCGCGCCGGCCATCGAAGGGTGAATTAAATAGTAATTATCTGATAAATAATCAGAATAAACAGGCAGTCCTTCTTGAGAATAACCAAAAAAAGAAATCAAAAAAACAAAATATAAAACACTGATTTTAAACATGATAAAAACAATCGTATTTAAATAAATTGGAGACTCCGGTATTTTAATACGATTAATTTGCGAAGAGTCTTAATTATTTTATTAAAAAATCAAATATAGGTATTAGTAGAAAATAACTTTACTAAATTTGTAAAAAATTAAATCATGACAAAAATCACTATAAAAGAGACTCAAAATCCAACTATTTTAAAGTTTGAATTTGATGATTTCATTACTCAAAACCAAAACTTTGAGTTCAAAAATATTGATGAAGCACAGGCATCACCATTAGCACAGCAATTATTTTATTTGCCGTTTGTAAAAACTGTTTATATTTCAGGAAACTTTATAGGTATAGAAAGATATAGCATTGTTGAATGGGATGATGTAAAAGATGCGGTTGCCGAGCAAATTGAAGCTTTTGTAGACAAAGGCGGTGTTATTATCAATATCGACGAAACTAAAACAAAAAAACAACCAATTACGGTTTACGGTGAAACAACGCCAAATCCATCGGCTTTAAAATTTGTAGTAAGCAGAATGTTGACTAAAAATCCGGTAGAATATAAAAATATCGACCAGACTGCTTCTTCTCCTCTGGCAAAAGAGTTGTTCAAATTTCCTTATGTAAAAGAAGTTTTTATTGATGAAAACTATATTTCGGTAACAAAATATGACATCAACGACTGGCAGGAAATCACATTAGAAGTGAGAACATTCATTAAACAATTTATTGAAAACGGAGGAACTGTTTTAGATGAAAATCTGATTGAAGTTTCAACAAAAAATGATGTAACCAAAGACGAAAACTTTGATAAACTGGATGTTACTTCTCAACAAATCATCAACATTCTTGAAGAATATGTAAAACCTGCCGTTGCTGCTGATGGTGGAAATATTGCATTTGATTCTTATAATGAAGATGACAAAACTGTAAAAGTAATTTTGCAGGGTGCTTGCAGTGGTTGTCCATCTTCGACATTTACTTTAAAAAGCGGAATCGAAAATATGCTAAAAAGCATGCTAAATGATGAAGCCATAAAAGTTGAAGCTATAAACGCATAAATTATATTATAAAATATTGGAAAAGCGTCTCAATTTGGGGCGCTTTTTCTATTTGTATCTACCTAATTATCAATAAATTATTTAACATTTAATCTTATAGTGAGATAAAAAAGGTTAATATTGTATTATAAACTAATTAAAACCAAAACTATGGGATTATCTTCATTTTTTAAGAATTTGTTTGGCTCAGCCAAAGAAACAAGCACCGATGTAGTAAATAAAGTAGAAACTGCTTTTGAACAGGCAAAAGAAGAGGCTGCTCCGTTACTTCATAAGGCAGAAACTTTTGCAGAAGAAACTTTTGCAAAAGCCAAGGAAGTTTCAGAGCCTATACTTGATAGTGCTGCAGAGTATGCATCACAAGCCAAAGATATTGTGAGTGAATATGTTGAAAAAGCTACAGATTCGATTAGTGAGGTTATCGATTCTGTAAAAGAAAAAACAAATGAACTTACCGACAATAATGCCCCCGAAGCACCAAAAACCATAGTTGATCTAAGTGAGCACAGTGCAACTCCTGCAAACGATATTATTGATAAAACTCCTGCCTCAGAATAAGAAACTACATTTATTTCTTATAAAAAATATGTATATATTTGCAGCCTAATACCACCTTCTCCATTGAGAAGGTTTTTTTATACTTAAAAAATGGACATCAATTCGAACCAACTTAGCGGTTACGCAACCAGATTTATTGACGTATTACTTGATTATTCGCCAAAATTAATTTCTGCATTTTTAATTTTATTTGTTGGCTTATATGCCATACGATTAATAAATCGAATCATTAGAAAGGTAATGATTAAGAGAAATCTTGATCCAACCTTAACCAAGTTTTTAGCAGATATATTACTTTGGGCATTACGTGTTTTATTGTTTATAACCTTTATTTCAAAACTTGGAATCGAGACTTCGTCGTTTGTTGCTATTTTAGGAGCAATGGGACTTGCTGTTGGTTTATCATTGCAAGGTTCGCTTTCTAATTTTGCCGGCGGAATGCTTATTATTTTATTTAAGCCTTTTAAAGTTGGGGATACAATTGAAGCGCAAGGCGTTATAGCGACGGTTGTTGAAATTCAGATTTTTGTAACAAAAATGCTTACGGGAAATAACCAAACGGTTTTTGTCCCTAACGGTGCTTTGTCTAACGGAACAATTATTAACTATTCGATGCAGGGAGAAAGAAGAGCCGACTTGACTTTTGCGATTTCTTATGATTCTGATATTAAAAAAGCGAAGGATATTTTAGTCAATGTTTTAAACACAAATCCTAAAGTGTTGAAGAAACCTGCACCAGAGGTTTTTGTAAAAAACCTAACAGCAAGTTCTGTAGAATTTGCAGTACGTCCGTGGGCGAGAAATGAAAATTACGGAGCTGTTTTTTCTGATACTTTAGAGAATTGCAAAGCTGCTTTGGATGAAGCAGGAATTGCAATTCAGCCTTTTACACTTCAAAAATAAAAATAGTTTTATTGTTTTTTTGATGGAGGTGCCATCATAAAATCTTTTAAATAATAAGGTTCAAAATAGGCGACATCTACAGTGTCGCTTTTTTGATATTTATCAAAACTGATTTTGCTCATTGCTGATGCTGACGGATATTTGATATCTTCTAAAAAAACAAAATTATCTTTCGTTAAAACAGCTTTACATTTTTCGGCACAATCGCCAACAAAGTAAACGGTTTCAGTAAAATCCTTAAATGAATTTTCGTCAATAACTTCAGCAAGGATTTCTCTTTCGATTTCTAAATTAGCATTAAAAACTTCGCTATACACTTCCATTCTTCTGGCATCAAGCATCGGGATTATTTTTCCTTCTGAAATTTTAGCCTGAGAAGCCAGCGTTTGCAAAGTATCAATAGCAATTAATGGAATGTTCAATGCAAAACACAATCCTTTTGCTGCCGAAACTCCAATTCGCAAACCTGTATAAGATCCCGGTCCCTGACTAACTGCAACGGCAGCTAAATCCTGAACGGAGATTCCTGATTCGGCAATAACTTCTTCTATAAAAACATGCAGTTTTTCGGCATGCGAATAGCCTTCTTCTGCAATTTCCTTACATAAAATCGTTTCTCCATTTTTTGCGATAGATACTGAGCAATTTTTCGTAGCTGTTTCGATATTGAGAATAAAAGACAAAGTATTTATTTTTAAAAGTTATTATTATGCTATGCAGAGAGCCTTCCTTTATCGAAGCAAATATATAGATTAATTTCAAACACGAATTTCACAAATTTGCACAAATTTTAATGTTTAGCTTAATTTGTGGAATTAATTTCACGAGCAAATTAGTGACAATTCGTTCGTGAAATTTGTGTTTATTTTTATACTTATATCCTGAAGAAAAAATCCTTTGACTTTGCTCAGAGTGACACTATCTTGATACTCTATTTATTTCTTAGGTGCATCTGCTTTTTTAAGCTTTACTTTATCACCAGAATTCAGTTCTTTAGAAACCGTTGTATAAGGGCCTGTAATAACGACATCACTTGGTTTTAAACCAGACATTACTTCGATGTTTGTATCGTCCTGAATACCTGTTTTAATGATTCTGATTTTAGCCTTATCGCCTACTTTTACAAAAACACATTCGAATTTTTTATCGCTTTTTGGAGCTGCTTTTTTGTCTTCGTTCGGATCTTCAACCTTAAAATCTTTCACAGCAGTTGTATCAGATTTCACTACAACAGAACTAATTGGCACTGCCAACACATTCGATTTCGTTTTTGTGATAATATCAACTGTAGCCGTCATTCCCGGTCTGAAAGGAGAATATGTTTTTGGCTGGCCATCTAATAAATCCTGATATGATTCTTTTAAAATTCTAACTTTTACCTTAAAATTCGTAACCTGATCTGAAGTCAAAGTGGTACTTGCAGAATTAGAAATACTGGTTACTACACCTTTAAATTTCTTTTTTAAATAAGCGTCGACTTCAACATTTGCTTCGTCGCCAATTTTAATTTTTACAATATCATTTTCGTTTACATCAACTTCAACCTCCATATTGTTTAGGTTGGCCACTCTTAAAAGTTCTGTTCCCGCCATTTGCTGTGTACCTAAAACACGCTCACCTAACTCAACGTTTAAAACAGAAATTGTTCCATCCGCAGGAGCGTAAATTGTAGTACGGCCTAGATTGTCTTTTGCCTCGTTTACAGATGCCGAAGCTCCCTGAACGGTATAATAAGCATTTTGTTTCGTCGCTTTTGCTACTTCAAAAGAGGCTATGGCTTTATCCCAATCTGATTTTGAGATAACACCTTTGTCGTATAATGTTTTATTACGTTCGTAACTGGCTTTTGCTTCTTTAAACGAAGCTTCAGACTGGCTTAATCCTGCTTTGCTTCCGGATAAATTAGACAGCGAACGATTGTAGCTTGAGGTATATAAATCAGGATTTATTTTTACCAATAAATCACCTTTTTTAACAACTTGTCCCTCTTTTACATTTAATAAAATAATCTCACCCGAAACTTCCGGTGAGATTTTAACTTCGATTTCAGGCTGAATTTTACCGGTTGCCGAAACGGTCTCGACAATAGTTGAGGCAACAACTTTTGAAACCTCTACTTCTTTTCCTTCATCCTTATTTCCTATTACTCCTGATTTCGAAAGACCTACTAAAATTGCAATAATAAGTATTGCGCCCCCTAATAAGAAATAAACTGTTTTTTTTGACATAATAAATTATTTTGCGATAATTGGAACAATTGGAATTCCAAAATAAAATTCAAGTATTTTTATTTTAAACATGTAATCATATTTGGTCCTGATAACATCCGATTGCGCATTTGTCAATAATGTCTGCGCTTGTGTAAAATCAAATGAATTCATTAAACCTACATCATATTTTTCTTTTGCATAGTTATACGCCTGCTGTCTTGCTTCTAAAGTTACCGTTGACGATTCATAGGCATTCAAAGCCCCTTTAGCATCTGTAAAAGCGGTGTAAACGTTACGCTGCAAATCTAAACTTTTTTGCTCTAAATCTATTTTAGATTTCTCTAAACTTACTTTACTTCTTTCAACATTATTTCTAACAGAAAAACCATTAAAAATTGGCACACTAAGCTGAAGTCCAAAAGATTGTCCTTTGTTATCATTAAACTGATCTAAAATTGGTGCCGATCCGCCTAAAACCGGAGAATAATTAGGTTCTAAAACAGCTTGATTTGTTCCTTCAACATATCCAATTTGACGTGTTGGGTTTGCAGTATTTAAAGTAGAACCGGTAATAATATCAGAATAACTTGCTCTGGTATTAAAATTATAAAAAGCACTTAAAGTAGGTTGATAAGCTCCTTTTGCAATAGTTACATTTCTCTCGGCAATTTCAAGATTAGTCTGCGCCAGTTTCAACTCTGTTCTTGTTTCCTTAGCTTTGTTGTAAATATCAATTGGGGTTTGCGCCATGATATTATTTTCATCTTTGACATTCGTGTCATCAATTACATCAAAATCAGCAAATTCTTTTAACTGTAAAAGCTGAGCCAGACTTAATTTAGAGATCAATAAACTGTTTTCGGCAACAATAATTGCTTGTTGGTCTGTTGCAACTGTAGCTTTTAAATCGAACAAATCACCACGCGGAATTGTACCTGCATTTACCATTTCTTCAGAGCGCGCATATCGCTTTTCATCAATAGCTAATTGCTCTTTTTTTACTTTTAAATTTTCTTTATTAAAAAGAATTTCTAAAAACGCATTAGCCACATTCAACGAAATATCTTCCTGCATTTTCAACAGCTGATATTGTGAAGAAATAATCGAAAGTTTGGCTCTTCGAAGTGTATTTTGATTTTGTAAACCTCTGTAAAGATCTACGCCAACAGAAGCTCCAACAGATGAATATTGAGTCGTTGAATTCTGAAGCAAACCAGTTGTAATATTTTGATTTAAACCAACGTTCCAGGAATGTGATGCATTTGCATTAACAGTAGGAAGAAAACTGCCAAAAGCACTACTTTTGTCAATTACTGCGCTTTTTACATCTAATTCAGATAGTTTAATCGTGATGTTATTATCTAATGCATATCTCACGCATTCTTCAAGTGTCCATTGTTTTGGTTGTGTCTGAGCTGATAAACCCAGGCCAAATAATAAAGCAAAAACAAGACTATTATATTTATTTATTTTCATATATTTTGAATGAAAGCATAGCAAAGAAGCTACACAAATTTAACATATTTTAAAACCAAAAACCTTTAAGCTTTCAGATTATTTTTTTTCTCCTTCACCTTCGTTAAGCAATCCCTGATTCCAGATTTTAATTTTATCCGAAGCTTTAATTCCGCTTTTAACCTGAACATAAATTCCGTCACTAACCCCCAAAACTAAATCTTTTCTTTGAAATTTCTGAGGAGCAGTTTCTACTTCGACATAAGGTTTTTGTGTTTTTTTGTCAAATTGCACTAATGATTCTTTGATTGCCAAAACTTTATCTGCTTTCTCTAAAATAATAGAAGCATTTGCACTTAAACCGGCTCTGATAAAAGTAGCATCTTTATTTTCTAAAGAAGCTTTAATTTCAAACTGAATAGCACCATTTTCTACTACACCTTTTGGTGCAATATCCGTTAGAACTGCTACAAACTTTTTGTTTTCAATAGCTCCAACTGTAATTTCAATTGGCATTTGAACTTTGATTTTTCCTACTTCAGATTCGTCAATTTTCCCAATAAAAATCATTCTTCCCACATCTGCAACACTCGCAATTGTAGTTCCTTCATTAAAATTATTACTTTCAATAACCTGATTACCCACTTTTACAGGAACGGCCAAAACCATTCCGTTTACTGTTGAACGGATTAATGTATTTGCATAACTTCCTAAAGATGTTGTTGTACCTGTTTTTACAATATCTAAACTTTGTCTTGCGGCTTGGTAATTTTGTTTTGCCTGTGTATAAGCCAATTGCGCTGCATCAAAATCATTGGCCGAAATAACATCTTTATCAAATAATGTTTTCTGTCTTTTATAGATTTTTTCCTGATTATCTAAAGCGATTTTTGCTGTCTGCACCTGATTTTGTGTGCTGCTTACATTAGATACATTGGCAACAACCCTGATTTTTGCAATCATATCTCCGGCTTTGATTTTTTCTCCGGCTTTGATATAAACCTGCTCGATAATACCTGAGATGTTTGGCTTGATTAGGACCTCTTCATCCGGCTGGATATTACCTGTTGCTATCGTGTTTTTTACAATCGTTTTAATTTCTGCTTTTTCTGTCTTAAATACAATTGGCGACTCTTGATTTTTAGCGTATAAATAATATAGCGCGCCAAAGAAGACTATAGCAATAAAAATTAAAATGGTTACGGTTACTCCTTTTTTCATTTTGTTCCTGGGTTTAATCGATTATTTTTTGATTGATAATTTTTTATTCTGTTCGTAAAGCGTCTACCGGCTTTACATTAATTGCGGTCTGCGCCGGAATAAATCCTGCCAGCAAACCTGATCCCACTAATATAAATAATGCAACAAATACAACTCCTAAATCTACACTTGGGTTGGCAAACATCGTGTTGCTGCCCGGTGGCATCGAATCTAAAGCCATATTTAAAAGTGCAATAATTCCGGTTGCGACAGCAATACCAAACATTCCCGAAATAATGGTTAAAAATATAGATTCTGCCAAAATTTGTCCGCGAATTGCAGCAGGCGTTGCGCCTAATGCCCTGCGGATTCCTATTTCTTTTGTACGTTCTTTCACTACAATCAGCATGATATTCGAAATACCAATAACTCCTGAAATCAGCACCAAAGTTCCTACAAAATAAGCGATAATATTAAGAATACTAAATAAACTTTGTACTTTATTAAACTGTTCGTATAAATCGAAATTTCCAACAGCTCTGTCATCTGTAGGATTTACAGAATGAAGCGATTTAATTAATTCTAAAATTTTTGGTTTTAAAGAAGTAATCGATGTTTCATCTTTTGCCGTAAGCGCCATCCATCCCACTTTATCGCCATAATTAAAAGCCTGCTGAAAAGTAGTAAACGGCATAAAAATATTTTTTTGTTCCTGTTCTGCATTTCCACCTTGCTGTTTAGAGTGATAAACCCCTACAACCATAAAATTAACGCCGTTTACTTTTATATAAGTTCCAATTGCCTCTTCTTCTTTTCCGTATAGTTCACTAATAACCCCTTTTCCAATTACAGCAATTTTTCTTCTCTCATTAATATCCTGTTGATTTATAAAACGTCCTTTAATAATATCCATAGGCTGTTGTTTAATCAGCTCCGGATAATCACCATAAATGGTAAAAGAGGAAGTTTTTGTTCCGCGAACCACATTATTTGTTCCGTTAAAATCGCCTAACTGATTACGTGGTGAAACATATAATAAATCCGGAAATGATGCTTTTAAAGCTGCTACATCACTATTTCTAAAATCATATCGGCGTGTTTTAGGCAAACCTTTATAGGCTTTTGATGTTGTCTGACTCCACATAAACATGGTATTTGTGGCAATTCCGTCAAACCCTTTTTTAATTCCATTTTCCAGACCATTTCCCGCCGCAAGTAATATTACCAGAATAAATATTCCCCAAAATACACCAAATGCAGTTAGGACCGTCCTGAAAACATTGGCTGTTAAGGCCTGTAAAATTTCGTCCCAATTATCTTTTTTAAACATAATTATTCGTCTCTAAGTGCTACAATAGGTTTGATTTTGGCTGCTCTGTACGCTGGAAAAAATCCGGCAAGTGCTCCTGCAAATACAAGTAAAACAAGCGTGGTTAAAGCCACACTAAAATCGACTTGAGGGTTTTGAAAATATTCACTTTGTACCATTGGCCCAACAACTTCCAGCAATAATAAACTTGCCAATAAACCTGTAAAACCGGCAATTGTAGTGATAAAAATAGATTCATGTAATATCATCGAAATGATAGAAAACGGAGAAGCTCCAAGTGCTTTTCTAATTCCGATTTCTTTCGTTCTTTCTTTTACAATAATTAGCATAATATTACTCACACCAACAACTCCGGCGATAATCGTACAAATACCAACCCACCAAAAAAACAATCTGATATAGAGATTTAAATCATAAAATTGTTTTGCATCTTTAACCGAATTATAGGCGCCAATACCGCCATCATCATCAGGAGCAACTGTATTTCTGCTTTTTAAGAGGTTTTTTAAATCCTGTGTGAATTTTTCTGATTGTGCCAAGGCTTCATCATAATTATTCGTTTTTTTCATCGTAAAAAACAAATTACTAATTTTATCCCCAGCCCCAAAAGCTCTTTGCACAGTAGTTAATGGTAAGTAAGCTCTCGTTTCTTCTCTTTCTCCTCCCGGATCTGTAAAAACTCCAACTACTTTAAAATTAACACCACTAATTATGATTTCTTTGCCTAAAGCATCTTTATCTTTAAACAAATCCGTTTTAATTTTCATCCCAATACAAGCTACTTTCTCATTATTGGCCAAATCGTTACTGTTTATATATCGTCCTTGAACTATCGTTAGATTTTCAATTCCGCCATAATCAGGCGTAACACCTCTATATTGATAACTTCCTGATTCTTTTCCGTACGAAAATGCGGCTCCCCAATAATTATAAGTTGATGCTCTTAAATCTAATTTATCGTCAAATTTTTGAACAGATTGATTATAATCAGCGTCTCTGTATTGAATCTGCCTTCCGGGATTCAATCCTTTGTATTCCTTTGTTGTTGTCCCTGACCAAACTTCAATAATTCCGGCCGCATCACGCTCAAATTGTTTTTCAATTCCGTTTTGAAGACCTTTACCGGCGCCCAACAAAATCACTAAAATAAAAATACCCGAAGCCACAGAAATTCCGGTAAGAAATGTTCTTAACCGATTTTTAGAGATTGCCTCAAATATTTCCTGCCAACGCTCTATATTAAACATAAGATGAAGCTCTAACTTGTTCTACCTTTTTATCATCGATAATTAATCCGTCTTTCAGGACCACATTTCTTTTGCACATCGCAGCAATATCAGGTTCGTGAGTTACGATTAAAATCGTTTTACCTTCATCGTTAATTCCCTGAATAAGTTCCATAACTTCATAAGAAGTCTTTGTATCCAAAGCTCCTGTTGGTTCATCGGCCAATAAAACTTTTGGGTTCGAAGCCAAAGCTCTTGCAATCGCCACACGTTGTTTTTGTCCTCCCGAAAGTTCGTTTGGCAAATGGTGCGAATGTGAACCTAAACCTACTTTCTCCAAATATTTCATGGCAATTTCGTAACGCTCTTTTCTTTTGACACCCTGATAATACAATGGCATCGCAACATTATCAAGAGCTGTTTTATAATTGATCAGATTGAAAGATTGAAAAACGAATCCTAAAAACTTATTTCGATATTTTGAAGCTATTGTTTCGTTAAGTTTTTTAATTGGGGTTTTGTCTAAAATATAACTACCAGAATCAGCCTCATCTAAAATTCCTAAAATATTAAGAAGCGTTGATTTCCCAGATCCTGAAGATCCCATAATCGCAACTAATTCGCCTTCTTCTATATTAAAATTTATTCCTTTTAACACATGCAACTGAGAACTTCCCATTTTATAGGACTTGTGCAAATCTTTGATTTCGATCATGATATTGTTAAATTTTAAGACAATAATAATATTTTTTATAAGTATTTTATGGTAATAAAACGTTAATAATTTTGCCATACTATTTCAATAAGACTCCATTTGTTATCAAATGTTACACTTTTTTATAATAATATAATTGTTTTCTTAATTTTGCTTCACTAAAAAAAATCTTAATAATGAAGTTTTTATCAGCTCTTTCTTTATTTACGGCAATTACAATACTTGTTGGCTGTTCAACTGCTCAAAAATTAGAAACATTAAAACCAGAACCAGACGATGCAAGTCCGTTAGTTTATGATGCAAATCCTTCCTTTATCAATTTACCAATTACGGTAAAACTTCGCGATATCGAAAACCAGACAAACACACTTTTGAACGGATTAATTTTCGAAGACAATAATATTGAAGATGACGATATCGAGATGAAAATCTGGAAACAGGCTCCAATTAAAATCCAGAATGATCCTGCTAATCCGGATAAAAAGATTAAAACAATTTTGCCTTTAAAAGCGACTGTTAAATACCGAATTGGTACTAAAAAATTAGGCGTTGAACTTTATGATACACGCGAATTTAATTTGAATGGGGTAATTACTCTTTCGAGTGAAGTGGCCTTAACCAATTGGAAACTCAACACAAAAACTGAGTTTAAATCTCTGGATTGGAGTGAAAGCCCAACAATGACTGTTTTTGGAAAAAACATGCCAATTACGTATTTGGTAAATCCGGCGATTTCTATTTTTAAGTCTAAAATTGAAAAAAGTATAGATGATGCCATCGAAAAATCAATGGATTTTAAACCGAATGTTTTGTCTGCCTTAGAAAAAATATGCACCCCTTTTAAAATGAATGATACTTATGAAACCTGGCTTCGAATTGTTCCGGTTGAAGTTTATTCTACAAATGCGAAACTTAAAAACGATTTGTTTCTGTTAGATATGGGAATGAAGTGCAATATGGAAACGATTGTTGGCAAACAGCCAGAATCTAAATTCAATGCCAGTAAAATTGTTTTGAAACCCGTTGCTAAAATTCCGAATCAGATTTCAGCAAATATTGCCGCTATTTCAACTTATGCAGATGCTTCAAAAATAATGACCACTAATTTTGCCGGTCAGGAATTTGGATCGGGAAGCAAAAAAATTACCGTTAAAAATGTTGCCATCTGGCATAAAAACGGTAAAATGGTAATTGCATTAGATGTTTTAGGTTCTGTAAACGGAACGCTTTATTTAAACGGAGTTCCACAATATAATGTTCAAACCAAAGAAATTTATTTCGACAAATTAGATTATGTTTTAGATACCAAAAGCAAATTGATGCGTACTGCCAGTTGGTTAGGACAAGGTTATATTTTGAAGAAAATGGAAGAAAGCTGTCGTTATTCTATACAGCCAAATTTAGAAGAAGGCAAAAAAAGCATGGCTGCCTATCTTAAAAACTATTCTCCTTTGCCGGGCGTTTTTGTAAACGGAAAAATGGAAGATATTCAGTTTGATAAAATCCAATTAACAAATCAGGCCATTATCGCTTTTATAAAGATAAACGGAACCGTAAATGTTTCTGTTGACGGATTGAAATAATATAAAAAAAGCAGTATAAAATTTATACTGCTTTTTTCTTTTTAGACTGATACATTCTGTAAATCAGATATCCTATAACACCAACCAATAAATACGGAATCACCATTAAATAAACAATTCCATCATTTACAGCTTCTGCTTTTTTAACATTCGAGTCTCCGGCAAGTGCAGCACGACACATTGCACATTGAGCATTAGCAGTGAGAGAAAAGAATATAGAGAACAGAATATAAAAACTTTTCGTTGAGAAAAAATTTGCAATCCTATTTCTATTTTCTTTATTCTTTGTTCTATATTCTTTTTTAATATACATAATAAGGAGAAATCATTAAATAAACCACTACACCTGTAACTGCTACATATAACCAAAGTGGAAAAGTTATTTTAGCTATTTTTCTATGTCTGTCAAATCGTTCTGCCAAAGCTCTTACATAAGTAATTAGCACTAAGGGAATAATTGCAATTGATAATAAAATATGAGTAATCAGAATAATAAAATATACATAGCGAATTGCTCCTTCTCCTCCAAATTTAGTAGAATCAGAAGTCATATGATAAGCCACATACATTACTAAGAATGCAACTGACAATGCTATTGCAAAAGTCATTAAACGTTCGTGAAGTTTACGTTTTCCATTTTTAATTGCTATTACAGCCCAAACGAGAACAATAGCAGTGATTCCATTTGTTGTTGCATAAATTGGAGGCAAAAATGATAAAGGCTCAACGTTGTAACCAAAATCTTTTAATTTCACTCCAAATAAGATAGCCACGACTACCGGAATTATAATTGAAACAGCAATAATAAACTTGCTGAATTTTTTTTCTAATGAATGATCTTCCATTTTATTCTGCTAATAATATTTTAATGTCTTCCTGAATATCTCTAACACCTTTTTTATCTAATCCGTCATAATATAAAATTGGATTTCCAAATTCGTCTTTACGACAACGAATATTTCCATCTTTATCAATCAATGCAAACAATCCAGAATGTTCAAACCCTCCATTTACTTTCGCATTTTCACCGGCATATAAATTAAACCCTTTGTTAGATAAATCCATAATCGTTGCCTTATCACCTGTCAGGAAATTCCAGTTTGATGATTTAACTCCTAAAAGTTTTGCATGATCTTTTAAAACTTCTGGAGTATCATGATTTGGATCTATAGTAATGGAAACAATTCCGAAATTAGGATTCCCGAAAAAAGTCTTTTCGATTTCCAACATGCTCAAATTCATCTTTGGGCAAATAGAAGGGCATGTAGTGAAGAAAAACTCTAATACATATACTTTCCCTTTATAAGTTGAATTGGAAACCTTAACGTTATCCTGATTAGTTAATTCAAATTTTGGTGCTGGACCAATGGTTAACAACTTTTCATCAGATTTATCAGATTTCGAACCTACATTATCCAAACGATCTGCTTTTACAACTTCACCGTTTTTTATTCTGTCTACTATTTTTGGCACAGCATAAATTCCGAAGATTAAAATGATAAATGAAATTCCGATATAAGATTTATTTTTAAACATTATGATTGGTATTTAAAGTTGTTTAGTGGCATTATGATTCTTTTTAAGAGCAGCACGGTATTCGTATAAAATGATTTTAAAATCATCAAGCATTTCATTACTTAACTCAGATGGATGAAAAGTATCATAGCCTTCTTTGTACTCATCTTTATTATCTTTAGTCACTCCTTTTCGGCCTCGTAGGTTTCGATCTTTATCTACGATGTAAACATTCGATGTGCCTAACTTATCATCCAGTTTTCCTTTTAAATTCAATTGGCTGTAAAATGTTTTAATTTCTTCCGGAGAAGCAAAAACAAAATGCCAGCCTTTTACATCTGTAAATGGCTTTAATGCATCCAAAACTTTTTGGGCTTCTTTTTCTGTTCCAAGCGGACAAAGTATTACAAACTGAAGATCTTCGAAACCATAGTAACGTTTGTAAATTTTTTCATTTAAGTTGAAAAAATTTCCACGATTATTTAAAATTTCTGAGCCTGAAAAACCTAAAACCGTTATCTTTTTATCGAGGGAAACTTTTTTTCCACTTAAAGATTTCCAATCACCAAAATCTGCAATTTTGGGGGTTATTACAGGAAGTTTAGAAAAACTATTAACACCGGAAGCAAAAAACAAATAGGCTACAATTGGCAGGACAAAAAGGACAAAGAGAACTATATTTTTTTTCATTGTATTAACGGAAGTTATTGAGGTACAAAAATAAAAAAATCCCGATGTTATCGGGACTCTTTTCGAATTAATATCATGTTAAAAATTCCATTTAATAGTAGAATCTTTAAAAACCCCATAAATATAATGTCCTTCTGTAAGCAGAATAAACAATAAATATAAAACTAGGAATATAACTGGAGAAACAACAGACCATCTAAGGCTGCTTTTTTCACCTTCCATGTGCATAAATGCCCATACTATATAATATGCTTTGAAGATTGTAAGGATATAGAAAATCCAGTTTAACAAGTTCAAACCAATAAAATGATTAAATTCTAATGATGCTGGCTTTAAAATACCAAGAATAACTTCTACTGTAGTTACTACTGATAATAGTCCGAAAACAAACCAGATTCTTTTTGTATTTGATACGTGCTCGTGTGACATAATGATAAAAATCTAAAATTAAACTAAGTAGAAAACTGTAAATACAAATACCCAAACTAAATCGACAAAGTGCCAGTATAAACCAACTTTCTCTACCATTTCGTAGCTTCTTCTTTTTTCGTAAGTTCCTAATAATACATTAAAGAAAATAATGATATTAATGATAACTCCAGAAAATACGTGGAATCCGTGGAATCCTGTAATGAAGAAGAAGAAATCAGCAAACAATTTACTTCCGTACTCGTTTCTTGTTAGGTTTGCACCTTCTACTACATATTTTGCAGTACTTAAACGAGATTCAGATTCTGCTCTTGTCAATACTGTTTTTTTCTTTTTTGCAGTAAGGGTTTCTGTTCTTACCAATAACTCAGGATGTGCTTTAAAACCTGCCTGAATTTCAGCTACAGAATAGGTTGGCTGCGTTTCAGCATCTTCCATAAACCATTTCTCTTTGCTTCTTGTTAAAGCTTCTCTTTGTTCCGGTAATTTTACAGCAAACTCTTCAAGAGCTACTCTTTTACCATCTTTATCAACGAATTGCAATAAACTTCCACCTGCAGTTTCTACTGCACCATATTCTCCTTTAATGAAGTTTTTCCATTCCCAGGCTTGAGAACCTACGAAAATTAAACCTCCAATAATAGTTAAGAACATATAAATAGCAACTTTTGTCTTTTTTAAGTGATGACCTGCATCAACAGCCAAAACCATTGTTACAGATGAGAAAATCAAGATAAAAGTCATTAAGGCTACATAATACATAGGGGCCGAAACGCCATGCATAAATGGGAAGTGAGTAAACACTTCATCAGCCAAAGGCCAGGTTTCGATAAATTTAAATCTAGAAAAACCATAAGCAGCAAGGAATCCAGAGAATGTCAGGGCATCTGATACGATAAAAAACCACATCATCATTTTACCATAACTTGCTCCTAATGGCTGGTTATCGCCGCCTCCCCAAGTTTTTTCGTCGTTATTTGCAGTTGTAACTGTCGCTTCCATAAAAGATATTCGTTAAAAAGTTCCCAAATTTACGTTTTTTTCTTATTTAAAGAAATATAAAAATAAAAATAAATATACCCATAATAAATCCAAAAAGTGCCAATACATCGCACCTAGTTCTATACCAAGAGTTTGAGTCGAATTGTATTTTTGTTTAAAATGATTATAAATTATAATTAAAAGTGAAATTAATCCCCCAGCCAAGTGCAACAAGTGCGTTACGGTTACTACATAAAGGAAAGTTGTAGTAATTGAGCTACCTTCTCCTGTAAAATAATACCCGCTTTCTACGATTTGTCCAAAACCTACAAACTGTAAAACCACAAATAAAACACCTAATGCTAATGTTCCTAAAAGCAAAGCTGTTGTTGCGCTTCTGTTATCTTTTTGAATGGCTTTTTTAGCCAGATAAAAAGTAACACTACAGCCAATAATAACGACTGTACTATAATAAAATGCATTTGGTAATTCAAAATTCTTCAACCAATCTGCTCTTGATTTACTTACTACAAATGCACTTGTAAGTCCTGCGAACATCATGGTCATACTTACCATGGCAAATAACAAAATCAGTTTTGCCGATTTTGATTTTTGCACTTGTTCTTCGCTTGTTGTCATTGTCATTTCCATAACTATCTTAAAAATTTATCTACTATAAATACAATTTGCAGTAACGAAATATACGAAACGCTTACCAGCATTAATGTTCTTGCTGCTTTTGCCGTTCGCAACTGGTACAATTTTATCGCATAAAACAACATCCATAATCCTAATAAAAATACCAAAATTGCTGCAATAGGCGTAATAAACAATTGTCCTGTATAACCTAAAGCCGGTAATAATGATGCTATTATCAACCAGACTGTATATAAAATAACCTGCAATGCAGTTCCTTTATCTTTTTTACCCGTTGGCAGCATAAAGATTCCTGCTTTTTCATAATCTTCATACAAAAACCAGCCAATGGACCAGAAATGAGGAAATTGCCAAAAAAACTGAATCAAAAATAAAGTTCCCGCTTCAATTCCAAACTCCCCTGTTGCAGCAACCCATCCTAACATAAACGGAATTGCACCAGGAAATGCACCCACAAACACTGATAACGAAGTTACGGTTTTTAAAGGTGTATAAATACTTGTATATAAAAATATTGAAATTGCTGCAAACATTGCCGACTTTGCATTAATGGTATACAACAACGCAATACCGATAATAGTAAGTAAACTAGCTACAAACAAAGCCATTTTCGGAGACATGCGCCCTGAAGGAACCGGGCGATTTTTAGTTCGATCCATCAAAGAATCGATATCTTTTTCGATAACCTGATTAAAGGCATTTGAAGCCCCAACCATGCAATATCCACCGATAGAAAGCACAACCAAAACACTCCATTGAAACGGGTGATCGTTGTTTACACCCAATAGATATCCTGCAATTGATGAGAACAAAACACTAATGGCCAAACCTGCCTTAGTGATCTCTTTGAAATCCAGAAATATTGATTTTAATGAAATTGTATTTTTTGTAGCGTTCAAACCTTGATTGTTTGTGTATTTTTTTGAGTGGTGCAAATGTACAAATTAGATTGCATAATCCTGAACTATAAAATTAGATTTTTTTCAATAAAACCTTTACAAAATAAGGACTTGCGAATTTTTAACACTATTATTTCGAAAAATCTTATTAAATACTAGTAATCAAAATACCAATTAAAGACATCAGAACGCAATCCGATTGTAAACCACGTTGTACTTTGTTTAAAAGTTGTTGCTGTTTCTTGTGTTGGATCAAAATTTCTGTAAATAAAACTTCCAAATAATTTTAAGTTAGTCATCGGGTTTATTAAATATCCTCCCTGGATATCAGCAATAAATACACTTGTTTTATTTCCCTGACCTATTTTTACACCTTTATCATACGGACGTTTTTCATCATAGCTTTTATAAATATTTCCACCATAATTGTAGCTATCCTGAGCAGTATCAAAATCCAAACCTCTTGTTCCCATTGTAAATTTCGCATCTCCAAAAACTCTTCCTTTATGGTAACGGCCAATTGCAACAAGTTCTTCAAAATTACCTCCCCATTGATGCCCGATACTTTGATTATTATGACCGTAATTCGTAATTACAGCACTGTGCGAATACACATAAGGACGCACGTGATTATACTCCAGCTGCAACAATAAATCTTTAATTTTAAATGCATTGAAATATTTGGCTCCTAATTGATAACCAAATTTATTTTTCCAGCTTTGTTCTCCCGCTCCCATATCCGAAACTGAAAATTCATCCAATAAAAATTGAGCGTATAAATTGACATTGTTATTCCATTTATATTTCGCCGTCATACCTAAAAGCGCATTTCCACTTCGTGAAGAAGAAGCAAACTCTACTGAACGATAAAATATGATCGGGTTTACAAAATTCACATCAAATCCACGGTTATTGGTATCTGTCCAAACTACAGATTCAAAGAAACCAAGATTCAGTTTATTCGAAACATTCCAGCTTAAATAATGATTCGCCATAAATTTAGACGCATAGGTTTTTTCGACCGTAACATCCGGACGCACATCTTTAAGCCACATATAAGTGTTTGTGTATTTTATTTTCCAGAAAGTTGTATTGATTTTAAAATAAGGATATGGGCTCGCTCCGTCACTTTCAAGCAAAGAACGATATCCATCTCCAATAAAATTTCTTCCGTAACCTAACTGAAAGTCAAAAATTTTACTTGGTGCAAAAGTAATATTGGCTTCTGCCAAAGGAAAATCGTAAGCATCAGTTTTAAATCTCTTCCCAATTCCCATTCCCGGAATAATAGCCGGATTTCCTCCTGACGGCTTTAAGCTTTCGGCATAATCATTATAATAACCTGCAAATCGCCCCTGGCTTTCAAAAACAGTTGTTGTAAAATTAATTTGCTTTCCTAAACCTCCTCTAAAATTTAATCCCCTTGTATTTACATAACTGTACGAAGCGTCAAGATCTGAAGCTTTACCCATTTGCAAATCAACAATCGGGTTTAATGCCAGCCAATAATCTTCTCCCTGAATCTGAACCATATTTTGATTCCACCATTTTCTTCCCAACCAGGTCGAAACTTTTTTCTGAAGAGATTCATTTACCGCTTTTAAATTATAATATTTTGAAACTTCAGTGTAAGTATACGGTTTTGAAGCCGTGTGATTATTGCTTCCAACATGATTCATCGCTCCGTCAAACTGCGCATAATAACTATGAGAAAACGGAATATTCAAGTGACTTTCGAACTCCGGATTGTTGTATTTTTTATAAACAATACTATCCAGTTCTGTCATTGGTTTTTCCAGTTGTTTGTCAATTTCGGCTGCAGCCAAAGCTTCAGCAGCAATCTGATCAGAACTTTTTAAAGGGATTCCAATTGAAATTGTATATTTAGAATAAGTTGGTTTTCCGCTGTAAGTTGAAGGTTTTATTTTTGGAAATTTACCAAAAACACGATTCGCTTCCTGCGATAAGGCTTCGTTTTCTGCATTTACATAAATTACTTTAAACTCTCCGTTAACATCAACTTCAAAAAGCACTCTTACTTCGCCTTTATAATTTGCTTGTTTTAAATTTTCAGGTATTTCAAAATTATGGTATACAAAATCCTGCACTTCTTTATAAAAACAATTTTCTAAGTCTTTTGACTGCAGGTTTTCACAATTTGGAAAAACAGGGAATTGTTCTGTTGCAAAACCTGGTTTAACAGAACTGTTATTCGTTTCCTGAGAAAAGGTAACGGCAGAAAATAATATAAGAATAAAAGATAAAAGATTCTTAACGATGTAAAATTTGGTTTTCATTTAATATTGATTTGGGGTATTTCCTCCGTTTGCAATTGTTTTTGCAGCCGAAGTTCCAATTCGTTTAACTCCTAAACGAATCATTTCTATTGCTTCATTATATGTTCGAACACCTCCTGCTGCTTTTACAGGCAACGGCGAAGCATTTTCTAACATCATAATTATGGTTGGAATTGTTGCTCCGTTTGGCAAATCATTTTCAGTTTTAAAAAAACCCGTAGACGATTTCACAAAAACTGAAGCGTAATTTTCTTCTTTAAAATTTGAGATAACAATGTTTTTTATCAAAGCCGAAAGCTGAATAATTTCTTTATCTGTAAGTGCCGCAACTTCAATAATCCATTTTACTGTTTTATTGTGCGCTAATCCAATTTGTGTACCTAATAAAATTTCCTGTTTTACTAATTCAGAATTTCCGTTTTTAAAAGCCTCGTAATTACAGACAAAATCTAAGTCGTCTGCACCATTCTCAATTGCAACATTAGCTTCTTTGATTTTTGTTTCGATATCTGATTTGCCTTCCGGAAAATCAATAACGGTCCCAACAAGCGAAGCCGAATTAGCTTTTAAAATCATTTCTTTTGCCAAACTCACATATTCCGGACGAATCATGATTAGTTTAAAACTTTCATTAATAGCTTCAGAAATTGCATTTTTGACCACAGCATTGTTTTCCTCATCCGTAAGACCGGCTTGAGAAGCAGTTTTTAAGTAAGTAGAATCTAAATATTGCTTGATATTCATGATTTTTAGACACATGTGGAATTTCGACAAAAATACATTTAAAATTCAGAAAAAAAACCACTTTTTAAATCTTGATTTTGGATCAGGACTAAATGTTGTTTGGAAACATAGAAATTTCTATATTGACTAATCATATTAACGCAAAACACACAAAAAAATTTATCTATACTATCTTCAGATAATACGAGGTTCGCTAAGTTAAATCAATACAAAGTTTCCTCTTTTATAACAACCTATATAATTAAAAATTGTATCCTTTGCGGTAATTTTATAGCAATAAAAAACCCACCGAAGTGGGTCTTTATTTCTATATCTTATCGATTTGTTTTTTAAAGGCTATTGCCGTAAAAATACCAATTGTAGCTCCTATTGCATTGGCTAAAATATCTGTAACATCTGCTGCTCTCGTAGTTGTTAAAACACTTTGCAGAATTTCAATTGTAATTCCGAAAAAAACAGAAAATATAAACGAGATCAAATATGCTTTATAATCATCCGGTGCTTTTCCTTTCAATTCTTTTTTAAAAAATAAAATCCATGAAATTGTAAATCCAAAATGAAAACAAAAATGTACAATTTTGTCTATACTCGGAAAATTGACTGCAGGAATATTACTTGAATCCGTTAAACAAAAATAAGTAATGATTCCGGAACAGATAATTGCCCAAAGAAGCAATAATTGTTTAGGCACCGATAAGTTGCTTATAAGCTTCGTCAGATAATAAAGTATCTATTTCTGATGCATCAGCGATTTTTATTTTAATCATCCATCCTGCTCCGTAAGGATCAGAATTTACAGTTTCAGGTGCACTTTCTAAGCTATCATTAAAAGCAATGATTTCTCCGGTTAAAGGCAAAAACAAATCCGAAACTGTTTTTACAGCCTCAACCGTTCCAAAAACCTCATCTTTATCAAGTGTCTGATCTAAAGTTTCTACTTCAACATACACGATATCTCCTAATTCTTTTTGAGCAAAATGAGTAATTCCTACAGTTGCAACATCTCCTTCGATGCTAACCCATTCGTGATCTTTTGTGTACTTTAAATTTGCTGGTATGCTCATAATAGTATGTTTGAAAATTGATAATTTAATAATTGAGCCACAAATGTAATAATCTTCTAATGAAATCCCGTTTAGAAACTTAAAATTAATTTCCGAAATTATATCGAAGCGTAAAGCCTGATCTAATATTAGTTAAAGGAAATGATGTCGAAATTACTGCTTTTGAGAACGAGTGATCATAATAGAATATAGCCGTCAGGTTTTTACTAAACGAATAATCAGCTGTAACTTTCAATGACCAAATATTTTGACCTGCCGCCAGTTGATTGTTATCATAATCTAAATAACGAACCAAAGTTTCATTGTTTCTAAAAGAGAAATCAGCTTTTATATTGATATCACTTTTAATGATTCCTGTTGGAGTATCAGCAAGTCTCGAAGAGAAAATTACATCTTTAAAACGATATCCTAATCCTACAACATATTCAATTCCTTTCACTTCGGTCAACAAATTATTATCAAAACTCATCGATAATGCTCTGTCTTTTTTGATTTCAGTAAGCAATCTTAAAGAGCTTTTGAACTCAAAATCTACACGAATAAGCGGACTAAACTGTTCTACCAAATTGACATTGGACATAATCGTTTTGTTGTAGAAGTTATAATTAACATCTTGGTTTTCTGCAGTTCCTGCAAACTTATCATAATCAAAATTAGACCTGAACTGATTGATCGTATACGAAGCTCTATAATTATGTTGTAATGAAAAACGCTTAAATTTATCCTTAAAGAATTTATATCGCATCAAACCATTGTATTTTATACTCCAGTTTGGAATTGGGAAACTTTTAAAAATACCAGTCGATGTTTTTTCAGCGTCGCCTCCTGTGTATGCTGCAAGGAAAGCAGGCAATAATACCGCCTGATTACTTTTACCGTACCCTATCGGATACCCTTGATTGGCCTGATAAATTTCTCTCTGCTTTTTAAACGGATCTTCAACTGTAGGATCTGTTGGCGGTGGCGGAATATCATTAACATCGTATCTTGGTATTGCATTTCCTGAACCATAATAACCTTCTGCCAAACGATTGGCAATAATTAAACGATTGCTTCTAAAATCATCAAAAGCAGCAGACTGAGTTTCGTTACTTGTAGAAAAAGCAGTTCCTATCATAACCGTCGAAATCGAAAACATTCCGTATGTATATGGCGAAAGAGGATGATAAACCCCATCGTCGCTCACACTATATTGTTCTGATGAATTTTCAGAATAAGAACGATCCATTGTTAAATCGATTTTTAAATCCGGAAATAAATCAACATTGGCTGTTACTTTTAAAAGTTTATTTGTTGTTTGTGTAAAGTTTTGATTGAACTCATCATAAGTTGTTAACCAACCATTTTTTGCGGCTTCAAAACGAACATCATCCTGACTTCCAAAAACAAATCCTAAAGTTGGTTTTGAAGTTCCAAGGAAGCCTACACCCGGTGTATAACCTGGTAAAACCGTTCCGCTATTTTTGGTGTAATTAACCTGAATGTTTTTTACGCTCGTCAAAACGCCCATTAAACCATCATAAAAAGGACTTGTAGCAGCAACAGGTTTTGTTGTATTTACAACTTTTTCTCCCGGTTTTGGCGGTGCCACAGCTTTTGGCTTCGCTGTTTTTTTACCTCCCGGAGTTAAACCTAAATATTTGTACAACATATTCATATTGAAAGTTGTTGTTAAAGTATTAGAATTAGCATTCTGGATCGTATTTCCTAAGTTTTCTATCGATCCATCATCCTGAACATATTCAGAAAAAGCAGTCGAAGAACGTTGCCAGTTATAATCTGCTGTATAAGAATAACTTGCTTTTACAAAACTAAACAACGGAATTTTATTAATTGGAATATCATAGTTCACTATTAATTGCTGTATATGTGAATTTGGTGTTCCGATATCCCAATAATCATCCCAAATATTAAAATCTTCTTTTGGCGTATTATCGTCATTTAAAAAATTCCTAACGATATTATTTGAAGCCGCAGTATAATTCAATTTCAATGATTTTGTTACATTATAACCAAACCCATATTGATAATTAAAAGCAAAGTTTCTTCTGTAAAGCGGATCGATCTGAATTCCTTCAACCTGAACATCTCTATATTGCTGACGATTACTTTGTCTTAAAATATTAGTATTAAAAGTAATATTAGAAGGTAAATAATTGAAATTAAAATCACTTAACAATTTCCAATATTCACTTTTTTTCATGAATTTGTTTTGTTTAAAAGGCACTACTTCTTTTGGCTGAAAAGTATACGCATAGTTTATTGCTGTATTCGATTGTTCGTCTTCATAATCTGCTACCTCATAATCATGGCGTTCTACCTGATTATACGATTGTGACAATGTTAAGTTCTCAACGTCGTAAACATGCTGTTTTTGTTCAGGCGCCCTGTCTTTTCTTACTCCAATAAAATTGATACTTTTTCTTTTTGTATAATCTATTGCACGCGTTCTGATGTTGTCTTTTTCAGCTTCATTGGTAGTTTCTTTCAATAACTGATCTAATTTGATATCCTGATTGAAAGGATCATATTCCGGCGTTATTACTTCTTCTCCAATAGCATAATTAAATGGCAGGTTGATTCCCCATTTCGGTGGAAGCAGTTTACCTAAATTTAAATTTGTTACAATATTATATTGCTGAATATCTTCACGATCTCTTTCATTAGCGCCTTGTTCTAAAGATCCAAAACCTATCGTACTCTTTTTACCCGTTGCCGAAATAGTAGCAAAATCAGCCATGTTTGTATCAACATTTAATATCGCTGCCATACCTCCTTTGTTGTCCAAATCAGACATACGGAGTTCATTAAACCAAACTTCTCCTTTTAAATCTTTATGATCAGTACCATTTTTTACCCCTACCATTAAATTTCGGACCAAACCAAAATTAGGATTTCCTTTTATACCCAATTTTAATCTGCTATCACCATCTCCCCCGTCAACAGTTGCATCATCATCCGGATAATAAATTCCATTAATATCTCTTTTGTCTGAGTTTATATCAATAGGCATTGCTTTGATTTTCATTTTGGTCAATAAGTCAAGTGCCAAATCAATATCATTTTGTTCCAGCCACACCTGATCTGCACTTACTGTACAAGAACCACCTCCTGGAGTAACTTTTAAAGGGATTTCGACCTGGTAGAAGTTTTGCGTAAAGTCATTTCCAAAACGAATAAATCCAATCATTTCATCGTTTCCTAATGTATTTTCATTTGGCAAAGATTCAGCATGCAAAAACATTTTCATCTTTTTGTACTGACGCATGTCAACACTTACATTTTTAAATACAGCTCTGGAATCTTTCAACTCTAATCCGCCACCCGAAACTCTTAATGCTAATGATTGTTCGTTTTGGTTGATAACCGTATTGTTATTGTACAATTGTTCTCTTTGCACTCCCGGAGGAGTTACATAATTGACAGGACATTTTGTTCCATTTTCCTGAATATTAACGGCTAAAACATCAAAAGTAGTAGCGTCGTTTGTTGTATCTGTATCATTTGCATCAAGAGAACTTGTATATTTTCTCCATTCTCCTCTTACTAAATCCAAAGCTCCAAAACGCATTGTCATCTGATCATTAAAACCTGTCATAAACATACGCATGAATCGAATCGATCTGAAATCTGTAATATTTCCTATTGTGTTTTGTGGTGAAGAAACAGGAATTTTAAACTGAATCCATCTTGCATTTGTTGTACTTCCGTTTGGCAATTCGACATTACTTACATCACGAATATCTGTAATATAATTTTCTCCAACCTGCATTCCCGGCTTAATATCAATACTATATTCGTAATAGGCGTTAATCGTATTCATTGTATTGTCACGATTAATATCCTCAACATCCGGTAAAGTTGTAGAACCACGATTTGGGTCGTCAATACTTACCGGAGAGTTTCCTTCTACACCGTTATATTTTTTATAACGATCTAAAACTCCTCCTTCGGTATTTAAATAATATGTATAGTCATCTGCAGCCGGATCGGCTTCTCCTGCATAATTATTATACACTGATCCTTCTCTCGAATTTGGCAAACCGTCTAAACCTACATCCTGATTTCTACGATTATCTGAATTTGTATCAAACGCATAAATTAAGGACTGAGACGCCGGAACATCTCCCCAAATTGGCTGAGGATTTACTAAAACCTGATCAGGACCTAATCCATTTTCATATTGTTTTCTTCCGTCTTTTAATACGTCTTCTGAAACTTCACCTAAATTAAAGTAGATTTTACCTGTATTATTCGTTTGCGCTTCGCCATTTCCTACATAAGGATCGAGTACCCAAAACTGTATGTATTCGACATTTCCCTGCTCAAAATTGGTCGAATTTAACGAACGCATAATCCCTCCAAAATTTGAAGTTGCAGGATCTGAATTAAAAGATGGGTTGTTATTGTATGGTCCTCTTTCTGAAGGATAATAACTTAAATCAAGAGTATTTATAACTTGTATTTGTCCTTGTGCAATATCTGTGTTTGGATATAACTCCCTGCTATAAACTCTTCTCGTAGTGTTTAATGACAAATCATCATTTGAAATGCCAGACGGTTTTGAAGAATAAAAAACAGGGTCAATAGTGTACCACGATAATTTTGCTCTTTTATAACCATATCTTAAATCCTCAAAATTAGCATTAAAAGTAGCATCTCCTGCCGTATTAATAAATGGCGTAGAAGCCAGACTCCACGCATAAGCAGAACGCATGTCTATAGTAGATTGCGATCCTTCAAAATCATCAATATATATGGTTGCTTCTCCTTCAAAATCACTTGCTTTTGGAGCGTCAGGTTTTAAAAACGCAACTTCTCCACGAATAGAAAGATTCGAAGGAACATCTGTATCAATATTAGGTAATTTGTTTACTAATCTTGTAAGGAATGGAACTTCTGTTGAATAATTTCCGTTAAAACCAAAAATAGTATTATTTACAGATTCCTGACCATAACTTGATTTTTGAGTAAATGGTCTTTCTGTCATTTTTAAATAAGTTCCGCCAACAACAAAATTCTCCGAAATTTTATGCTCAATATTAAAGCCCATAAATCTTCGGGTTTGCTGTCCGAAAATTGAATTGTTTTCAAGAGAAACTTCGATTGGTGTATTAGATGCCTGAAGTGAAGGATCCAGAATCTGAACTCGCCCTAATTGGTAATCCACACTATAATCTATTCCTTCAACCAAAACTCTTCCTGCTGCCGTTACTACAACAGAACCTTGCGGTACATTAAATGCCCCAATAGGAATACCATTACTTCCTGAAGATTTGTATTTACCTCGTAATAAGAATTTATTTTTGTCACTATCCTGCAAAGCAGCAGATTGTGTAGTTCGATACATGCTTCTAAACACGTACTTTCTTTGATTATCGTTATACGTCGTTGTATTGTCGTAATCTTGTCCTGGTGAATCTTGTAATTTACCAAACAAAAGTTCTCCAAAAGGCTCTTTGGTGGTAAAAATAATTCGGCCATTTTGTACATCAACAGTTGCTCCCGGAATATAATCGAAGAAACCATCTCCTCCTGTCTGCGGGTCATTATTATAATTTAATCTATCCATATTAAAGACATTTAATAATGGAGTATCCTTTACTGTCATATCAGGAGCCGGGGGAGGATTGGAAGGGAATTCTGTTCCTACAACCGGTGTAATATAATTTATAGGAGACGGATCAGTATAAAGAATATTTAACCTGAAATCGTCTTGTTTTATTTGATAAGCCTGTGGAATTTGATAAACGTTTTTCATCATCAGGTTCCAAACAGGATTTGTAACATTTGTCAAACTGCTTTTTAGCATTTTCAAAATCAAACTTTGTGTAATAATAGCCTGATTAGAAGTATTGTTTCCTGTAACTACAGTTGCATCAACACCATCACTACCAAATTCTCCAACCTGATATACCTCATCTCCAACAGTATACTCGTAAGCAACTGCAAGAATTTCATCATTTGCCAAACGCTGCTGCAGGGAAATATATCCTAATTGAGAATTAAAACTATATTCGTTTGTAGTTAATTTTCTGGCGTTTTCAAGAACCGAATAATCTGTTCCTTCGCTAACTGTTGCGCTATTAAATCCTGATTTTGCCGTTACGATTTCTCTAATATTCGAATTCAAGAATGATCCCGACTGACCGATAAGTTTTGGATCATATTTATTGTTACTATTATCCGTTGGAGAACCAACCCCTTTAGTAAAAAATCCAACAGTAGGATTTGTAACAACAACTTCATTGTCTGTCATACCCGCTATTTGAGCTTCACCTAAATCCTGAAGTGCGATAACATTTCTTAAATTGTTATTTGTAGTGCTTACACGGTTTTGTTTATTCGTTACCCAAACCTCTAATCTTGTAATTTGAACACGGCTTTTAATTAAAGGATAACTTTTTAATGAAGCGTCATATTTATCTCTAAAATATTGAGAAAGAAAGAAATGTCGGTCATTATCATAATCCAGAGCATAAAGATCAAAATTTTGAACTGTTCCTCCACCTTCTGCAACTATACTCTTGGTTTGTGACTTTTGTTCTGAGAAAACTCCGGTAACAGTTGTTTTGCCAAATTGCAATTGTGCTTTCACACCAAACAAACTCTGAGCTCCACGAATCAGGGAGCTGTTTAATGGCATACTAACATTACCAACTTCTACTTTTTGAATAATATCGTCTTCATCAGGCGTATAGGCTAATTTAAAGAGGTTTTGAAAGGCAAATGTAGATTGTGTATCATAATTAGCATTTACTTCTAATCTTGTACCCACTTTACCCATTAAACTCATACTAATTCGCTGATCAAAGTCGAAAGTAAGACTTGATCTGTTTCTTGGCGAAAAGGACGGATTATCTTGTTTGGTATATCGAACACCTAGATCCATTTCAACAGATCCTGTAGGTTTTACGTCGATTGTATTGCTTCCAAAAACACTTTCAAAAAGACTTGAATTGATATAATATCTTGGAAGTAAATCTTTCTTAGCAGCCTCACTGCCAGATTTTTTACCATCGATAGCATCAGATTTTTTCCTGAAATAATCTCTTCTTGATTCTTTTAAAACTAAATCTTCATATTCTTTTGGTGTTAATATAATAGGATAATTTATAGAAAAACCATCTACAGAATTGGTATAGACATATCGATCTGTAATTGGATCGTATTTATAGGCTGAAAGGATACTGGGAGGATCTTCGAGTTCTAATTTACCTGTAGAAAACTGAGTTTTAGTTGTATCTTGAACTGTTTGATTTACTTGCGCACGCAAAACATTCCCGCAAAACAAAACAAGTAAAAAAATACAAATTTTACGCATAGAATTAATTTAACTTAATGAGTTTATAAGCTTTTTAACGCCTTTTTAATGATCGTTTCTACAGTGGCTTCCGGATCTTCTTTCACGATTTTTTCCACCACTTTTTCTGAAGTTTTTCGAACAAAACCTAAAACTTCCAAAGCAGATAACGCTTCATCTCGATTTGTATTGTTTTGAACAACCGAAACTTCATCTAAATCGTACAACTTTAACACTTTTTCTTTTAGATCAAGTATAACTCTTTGGGCTGTTTTGTTTCCAATTCCTTTTATAGACTGGATCACGCCTACATCTCCTGAGGCAATTGCATTTATAATTTGTCTTGGTTCTATTGATGACAACATTGTTCTGGCTATGTTGGCTCCAATTCCTGAAACAGACAATAACATTCTAAAAATTTCACGTTCTGATTTTTCGACAAATCCAAATAAAGTATGCGCATCTTCTTTGATTTGAAGATGCGTATACAATTTTATAAAATCAGCATTAGGAAGTAATGAAAAGGTATGTAGAGATATATTAACATGGTACCCTACTCCACCACAATCAATTACAACTTCAGTGGGGTTCTTCTCCACCAATTTCCCCTGCAAATGTGCTATCATAATTTAATTTAAAGGATCCAAATATAAGAATATTGCAATAAAATTACGACAAAATTATTGTTAATTAAAATAAACTTATTCTCTTGCTAATTTATTTTTTTTATTTTCTTTTTCCTGAGCATCAATTACTGCAATTGCAGCCATGTTCACCATTTCTTCTACACTAGCGCCTAATTGAAAAATATGAACCGGTTTGCCCATACCCATCATAATGGGACCAATAGAATTTACTTTATACAACTCTTTTAATAGCTTATAAGTAATATTTGCCGACTCTAAATTAGGAAAAATTAAGGTATTAACTTTTTTACCTGCTAATTTAGAGAATGGAAATTTCTCCTGAAGCATTTCCGGATTCAGAGCAAAATCTGCCTGAATTTCTCCATCAACAATTAGATCTGGATGGTTTTTATGTAGATACGCTACTGCTTCTCTTACTTTTGACGCTCCAGGACTAGTAGATGATCCAAAATTGGAGAATGAAACCATTGCAATAACAGGTTCAACACCAAACATTTTAGCCGTTTTTGCGGTCATGATTGCAATATTTACTAAATCTTCAGAAGTTGGATTAATGTTTATTGCCGTGTCTGATAAAAACATTGGACCGCGAGATGTCAGCATCATGTTTGCAGTTGCCACAAGTGACGCTCCGTGTGCTTTATCAATTAATTGTAACATTGGTTTTACAACACTTGGATAACTTCTTGTATGACCTGTAACCAAAGCATCTGCTTCACCTGAGTTTACCATCATGGCTGCAAAATAGTTTCTTTCGCGCATGAATTTTTGAGAATCCAATAATGAAACTCCTCTTCTTTCTCTTGCTTCCCAATATGAAGTTGCAAATCTATTTCGTCTTGCTTCTTCTTCAGTTGTTTTAGGATCAATGATTTCAATATCAGCATCAAAACCTAATTCTTTTTTAAGTCCTAAAATAACCTCTTTATCACCTAATAAAATCGGGAAACCTATTCCGTCTTCGTGAACAATCTGTGCTGCTTTTAATACGTTTAACTGATCTGCCTCTGCAAAAACGATTCGTTTCGGATCCATTTTTGCACGGTTTGTCATTAAACGCACCATTTTATTATCGTTACCCATACGTTCGCGAAGTGCATCTTCATAAGCTGCCCAGTCTGTAATAGGATTTTTTGCGACTCCTGATTCCATTGCAGCTTTTGCAACTGCAGGTGCTACAATAGTAATCAAACGAGGATCAAATGGTTTTGGGATAATGTATTCCTGACCAAAACCTAATTTTGTTGCTCCGTAAGCTACGTTAACCTGCTCCGGAACTGGTTCTTTTGCCAAAATAGCCAAAGCTTTTACCGCAGCCATTTTCATCGCTTCGTTAATTTTTGTAGCCCTAACATCCAGCGCTCCTCTAAAAATATAAGGAAAACCAAGAACGTTATTTACCTGATTAGGAAAATCTGAACGTCCCGTAGCCATAATAACATCTTTACGGGTTTCTACTGCTAAATTATAATCGATTTCCGGATTTGGATTTGCCATTGCAAAAACAATCGGATTGTCTTTCATTGTCAATAACATTGCTGGCGATAAAATATCTCCCGAAGATAATCCGATGAAAACATCGGCACCATTTACAGCTTCTGCTAATTCAATTTTAGGACCATTAACAGCATATTTCAATTGCAATTCTGATAGTGAAGGATTGTCTTTTGTTAAAAGTCCTTTACTATTAAACATTAAAATATTCTCGACTTTTACGCCTAATAAAACATATAAATCAGTACAAGCTATTGCTGCAGATCCTGCACCTGAAACTACTACTTTTACATCTTCTGCTTTTTTTCCGGCTAATTCAAGTGCATTGATTAATGCCGCAGAAGAGATAATTGCCGTACCATGCTGATCGTCATGCATTACGGGAATATCCAATTCTTCTACCAGTCTTCTTTCAATTTCGAAAGATTCCGGTGCTTTAATATCTTCAAGATTGATTCCTCCAAAAGTTGGAGCAATATTTTTTACGGTCTGAATAAATTCTTCAACATTTTCTGTATTAACTTCAATATCAAAAACGTCGATATCAGAGAATATTTTAAAGAGCAATCCTTTTCCTTCCATCACTGGTTTAGAAGCTTCCGGACCAATATTTCCTAATCCTAAAACAGCTGTACCGTTTGAGATTACAGCAACCAAATTTCCTTTTGCTGTATATTTATAAACGTCTTCTACGTTTGCTGCAATATCTAAACATGGCTCGGCAACGCCTGGCGAATAAGCCAAGGATAAATCTCTTTGTGTTGCGTATTTTTTTGTTGGAACTACCTGAATTTTTCCTGGAGTTGGTTCTGAATGGTACAGTAACGCCTCTCTTCTTTTACTCTCTTTGTTCATTGTTTTTTTGCTTTTATTCTAGCTTACAAAGATATAAGTCTTCGTTTAAAATGGCGTGTTTTTATAACTTTCTTTTGTTAAAAAGAAAATTCAGGAAATAAAAAAAATAGCTCAAATTATACTGAGCTATTCAAATTCTAAAAGTCTTTTTTTATTTTTTTACTGTGAAATATAAGAGTTAAGATGGTTAATTGTGTCTTTTTGAATTTCTATAATCGCCTTAACAACGTCGCTGATAGAGATTATTCCAACTACAATTTCATTTTCTAAAACCGGTAAATGTCTGATTCTTTTTGTACTCATAAGTTCCATGCAATCTTCTATATTATTGGAAAGTTTTACCGAGAAAACATGGCTTTCCATAATTTCATGAACAAAAGTTTCTTTGGATGATTTGTCTTTTAAAACAATTTTTCGAGCATAATCTCTTTCAGACAAAATACCTTTTAAATCAGATCCGTCTATTACAAGAATGGCTCCGATATTTTTTTCGCCCATTACTTTCAATGCTTCATAAACAGTTGTTGTTGAACGTACTGAATAAACATTTCTTCCTTTTGCATTTAATATTTGTTCTACAGTCATATCTGAAAATTTTAGTTCTATAAAGTTAGAAAAAAATCAGAATAAACTAAATAAAATGGAGTTTTTTAAGATGCAACTATTTCATTTTAAACATAATAACCAATATTTCATCTTTTAAAAATTTTACTTCAAAAAAATGAATGAATTTTACGACTTTTTTACGAAAAACGCATCTATTTTGGTTGTTTTACATATATTAGAAATAAAATACTGCATTTAATTGTTTCGTCGCATATCGTGTAGTCTCTATGGGACAAAATGGAAATTGATATTTTTTTTCTACCAAGATATAATCCCTAACAGAATATTTATAATTTATTTGTCATTTAACTTAACCACATATTACGTTGCTCTCTGGATGTGATTTCTCCTTGCGTCGAAATGACAAACCAGATGAATTTATCTCAAAAAACGAATTCAAATAAAACTAAAAATCCCTTTTCTAAAATTTAGAAAAGGGATTTAATTAAATAAAAAATGTAATTTATAAGTAGGTAATTATAAATTCGCTTCTTCTATTTTGCTGATGCTCTTTTTCGGTACATTTTACACCATCGGCACAGCGGTTTATGAGTTTTGTTTCTCCGTATCCTTTTGCGGTTAATCGATTTTCATTGATTCCTTTTTGTACTAACCAATTTTTGGTTGATTGTGCTCTTTTTTCTGAAAGAATCATATTATTTGCATCAGATTGTCGGCTGTCTGTATGCGAACGAATATCAAGTTTTAAAGTTGGATATTGGTTTAAAATATCTACAATTTTTTGTAATTGAGGTTCTGAACTTTTTTTGATTGTTGCTTTTCCCAAATCAAAAAAGTTCATCGGAATATGAAGCAATTTCGCCAAATCTGTTCCCACTTTAATCGACTTGATTATTACAGGATTCACTTTTGTAGCTTTAACAACAATTTGTTTGGCAACTAAAGGTTTAAATTTCTTTTGAATCGCAATTAACAAAGTCGTTTTTCCTGTAAATCTTTTTAATGCTATTGGAGTTTCTTTTATCTCATAATCTGTTTTTGCTGTTTTTATGAAATATTTTTTACCACATTTTACATTTGGAAAAATATAATTTCCGTTTTGATCTGAAACCACTTCTGCAATAAATTGAGACGCTTCATTAAACAATGATAATGCTACATTTGACAACACTTCATTCGTTTCTGCATCAGTTATAGTTCCCATTAAATCCTGCTCGCAAAGTAATTTCCTAATTTCGGTAAAACGATACACATCATCAAGTCCTTGTCCGTTTTCTCTGTTTGATGAGAAAAATCCGTTCCTGTTTTTACTATTAATGATAAAAGCAAAATCGTCTTGTTTGCTATTTATTGGTTCACCCAGATTTTGAACTTCTTCAAAAGAACCATCATTGTTTATTTTGGAAACAAAAACATCAAGTCCGCCTAAACCGGGACGGCCGTCGCTTGCAAAATAAAGTTCATTATCGTTTGAAAGAAATGGAAATGTTTCTCTGCCTTCGGTATTAATTTCTGTACCTAAATTTTCCGGTTTTCCATAAGTTCCATCATTATTTATCGTTACTTTAAACAAATCAGAAGAACCAAAAGTTCCCGGCATATCTGATGCAAAATACAATGTTTTTTCATCTGCACTTAATGCCGGATGCGCAACGCTGTATTGATCACTATTAAATGGAAGTTCTTGTATATTACCCCATTCATCATTGATTAAAATTGCTTTATAAAGCTTAAGCAATGTTATTTTGTTTTCGCTTTCTCCTCTTTTACCGTTTACAGAATTGTTTTTGGTAAAATACATTGTTCTTCCGTCTTTTGTAAAAATGGGAGTTGACTCGTTGAATTTTGTTTTTAAATCTTTTTTATGAAAAAATACCGGAACACCAATACTTCCGTCCGGCATTAAATCAACTGAATATAAGGCTGAAATAGCTTTATTTGTCCATTTAAAATTCTTTTTAACAATTGAGCCGGTATCTCTGGCAGAGGTGAAAATTAATTTATTATCTAAAAGAGTACTTCCGTAATCAGAATCTTTGGAATTAATTCCGGCATCGGCAAATTCATATCTCCCTGAATTTGCTTTAATATCTTCTAAATAATTTCTGTTTTTTTTAAATAAAACTCCTCTTTTATCCAAAGGCACTTTCTCACTGAAAATCTCCAGAATCTCATCTGATTTCGTATAATTTCCAGCCGATTTTAAGCATTGAGAATATCGGTACAAATAATCTGCTTGCTGATTTCTATTCAGGGCAAAAAGTTGCTGATAACACTCTAAAGCTTTTGTCAAATTTCCTGTAAAGTAATACGAATTACCAAGTTTCTGAAATATATTCTCGTCCTGGTACCCTTTTTTAATAGCGCCTTCGTACAACTTTATAGCATCTGCGTAAGCATAATTATCATACTTTTTATCAGCCTGTTTTGTATTTGATGTTTGGGCATTTGCATTGATAAAAAAGCAAAAAAACAAAAAGGTATAAGCTAAATTTTTAATCTTCATATTTAAATTAATTAAAAGAATCTTGGTGATGTCATTCTATTATAATTATTAAAAAAGTCAAAACGTAAGAAAATCTCATGCGAACCCGAATTATATTTTCGTAACTGAGTCGTTTCATGATCGTAACCATAACCAATATACAAACCATCTGTAATTTGAAAACCTGCCAATGCACTTACCGAAGCACTCCAGCGATACGCCAAACCAACAACAAACTTGTCGTTGAACATGAAATTACCCGAAACATCAACCTGTAAAGGTGCACCTTCTACCATTTTTGTTAATAAAGCGGGTTTGAATTTTATATACTCTAAATGATCTAAGTTAAAAACATAGCCTGCCATAAAATAATAGTTAATTTTATCTTTGAAGATGGCAACATCATCATCGTTATAGCGATTTGTCTGGATAAAATTAGGAACTGATAATCCCAAATAAGCGTTGTCTGAATGCCAGTAAATACCGGCTCCAACATTGGGTGTAAACTTGTTTTTTAAATCCTGAAATTGCGGATCGTTTTGATCTTCATAACTCAGTTTATTGACATCAAGATTAAAAAGATTGGCCGTTCCTTTTATTCCGAAAGAAAGCTTAGCTGATTCAGAAGTTTGAATGCTATAAGACATATCTGCAGATAAGGTATTTTCATTCGTTGGTCCGATTTTATCATTTACCAAAGAAACTCCTAATCCTAATTTGCTGTTATTTAAAGGTGTATTTACAGAAAAAGTACTTGTTTCCGGAGCTCCGTCAAGTCCAACCCATTGTGTACGATATAAACCAAAAACACTCAATACGCCGCGAGAACCCGCATACGCCGGATTGATCTCGATTGTGTTATACATATATTGTGTAAACTGAGCATCTTGCTGCGCTGAACACATAATTGTAAAAAACGTAAAAACTAAAATTAATTTTTTCATTTTAAAAATTTTAAAGCGGCTTAGCTTGTAAGCTGCATATCTTTTTTATTTATTGATATATAAGTAACCTGATTTTTCGTGCTGATTTGATTCGCTATCTTTATATTTTAGGATATAGAAATACGTTCCAACCGGCAACCCTTCAGACTGTTTAATCGTTGTGCGTCCTGCTGAGAATCCAACAAAAACTCTGTCTTCGTTGTTGTAATGATCGATATCAAAAACTAAAACTCCCCAACGATTGTATATTTCAACTGTATTATCAGGATAACATTCTAATCCTCCAATGTAGAATCGCTCATTTTTCTGATCTCCGTTTGGAGAGAATGCATTAAGCACTTCGATCTGGCAACCGTTTAAAGGTAAAACCGTAGGCTTGTCCTCCAGGTTGTTTGTATCATCTGATTTGTCTTCAACAACAACTCCTCTTTCACTTTTTCCCTGTACACTTGCCTGATTACTTACGCTGCCAAAATTGATATCAGATTGTTTTATCTTATAAAGCCCTATAAAACTATTTTCATCAGATTCGTTTACATTTAAATCAATTGCATCTCCCGAAAGGATAATTCCGGACAATAAATCTGTTACTGTGACTTTCAATAAAGGAACATTCCCTGTATTTGTTATTTTGAATTTGTAGGTAATTGTTTCACCTGCATTTGCAAATCCGTTTTTATTTTCGTCATTAAAAATTGCTGTTTTAATGATTGCGATTGACGGAACTTCAACAAAAACATTTAATGTTGCCGAAGTACAATTTGCTGAATTCGCTTTTTCGCAAATTTGATACACTAATGCATAATTTCCTCCAGGCGTATTTGGTAATACATTTACTGTTCCGTCTGCATTAAATTCAAAATAAGGATTTGGCGTATTTGAAATCAAAACATCCGAAGCTTTGGCAGGTAATCCGTTTAATAAATCATTGTCTAAAATATTGATGAATTCTAATTGCCCATTGATTCCGTCTACTGAAATCTCTCCATCATTAGTGGCAACAATTGGAGTTGTTGGAGTTACTGATATCACTGCATTTACTTTAACACGCACAACTGCCTGACTGCAATTTGTTGAGTTTAGTTTTTCACAAATTTGATAGGTAAGTTGATAAGTTCCTGCAGGCGCGTTTGCTCCCAATGTTACCGTTCCATCAGGGTTCAGCGTTAAGAAACCTGTTGGATCTGCTGTTACGATTGTTAAGTTTAGATCACTTGGTACAACAGCTACACCATTATTAGTATCATTATCAAAAACATTTACAAGAACTTGCGACTGTTTTGATTCTACAACTGAAGGAATTATATCCGGATTTGCATGCAGCCCATCGCCTGTAACAACAATTACTGAAATTGCACTGTCACAATTTGTTGGGTTATTGATTTCACAAATTTTGTATTCTACATTATAATTTCCTGCCGGAGTGTTTGCCGGTACAGTTATGGTTCCGTCTGCATTTAATACAAATCCTGTTGGAAGTGTTACTGCTGAAAGTTTTACATCTCCAGGATTTGTTCCGATAATAACCGGTGATCCGTTTAAGGTATCGTTTGTAACTAATGATTCTGTTTTTCCTCCAACAATTCCGTTAATCACCGTTATGGTTGTTTCTTCAACTGCATTGATAATTGGCACGCCTACTGTTACTTTTATTGAAGCTGAACTACAATTTGCAGGGTTCAATTTCTCACATATTTGATAAACGATTTCATAAGTTCCTGAAGGTGCGTTTGCGCCCAAGGTTACTGTTCCGTCAGGATTAAGGGTTAAGAAGCCTGTTGGATCTGCTGTTACAATTGTTAAGTTTAGGTCACTTGGTACAACAGAAATTCCGTTATTGGTATCGTTATCAAAAACATTCACAACAGTTTGTGGTTGGTTTGTTGCAACTATTGAAGCAACTACATCTGGATTTGCAATTAATACTCCGCCTGTAACAACAATTACTGAAATCGCACTGTCACAATTTGTTGGGTTATTGATTTCACAAATTTTGTATTCTACATTATAATTTCCTGCCGGAGTATTTGCCGGCACGGTTACGGTTCCGTCTGCATTTAATACAAATCCTGTTGGAAGTGTTACTGCTGAAAGTTTTACATCTCCAGGATTTGTTCCGATAATAACCGGTGATCCGTTTAAGGTATCGTTTGTAACTAATGATTCTGTT
>Ga0247741_1000048_pt1 | contig 99555 bp, 97 predicted proteins | sample UWRJL213509R2_FD_180945 | JGI IMG/M metagenome (GOLD analysis project Ga0247741, IMG submission 180945) | Plant litter microbial communities from Arlington Agricultural Research Station in Wisconsin, United States - UWRJ-L213-509R-2 | ecosystem: Environmental > Terrestrial > Plant litter >...
TCGCCTCTCCGCGACCCTGCCGTGCCGGTCGCAAGCCGCAGCGCTGCCCGTCATTGCGCCCAACTCTCCCACGGCGTTTGTCTTCGCGCACCCGAAAGCCGAGGCGGCTCTCGTCGATTTCTTCGTCGCGGCTCTCTCCATTTCCTCTACGGAAGCCGCAGCGCTTCTCGCCAAGACAAAAGGATCCTTTCTCGGTTTCTACGACACACTGAGCTGGTATGTTGGCGACAGCGTTAAAGAGAGTGATATCGCGAGGGTCTTCGCGCGCTTGAACGATGACCACCATGAGGCCTCAACAAAATGATACCGGGCCATTATCCGAACGATCCGCTGAGCGTTGCCGAGATATGGATCGGCGAAAGTCGATCCGTGGCCATCGCGACCGTCATCGAAACCTGGGGCTCGGCCCCGCGCCCGGTCGGCAGTCACCTTGTGGTGGATGCCGATGGCAACTTCGAAGGCTCCGTTTCCGGTGGTTGTGTCGAAGGCGCGGTCGTCACCGCCGCTATTGATGTAATCGCGATGGGTGGGCCGCGGATTCTTGATTTCGGTGTCGAGGACGAAACCGCCTGGCGGGTCGGCTTGTCGTGCGGCGGCCGAATTCTCATCTATATTGAGAGGCTCGGCTGATGCGCCTAGACAGCCTCCGCCGCCTGAATATTGCGCGACGCCGCCGAATTGCCGCGGCGCTGGTGACCAATCTGGAAACCCATGACGAAATTGTCGTTCTGGAGGGCGACCGGCTAGAAGGGTCGTTTGTCGACCTCGTCTCAAGCGGCTTCCGGTCTGGCTGTTCTAACGCGTTCGATGGCCCTGAGGGCAAGGGGTTTCTCAACGTCTACCTTCCAGCACCCCGGATCGTCATCATTGGCGCGGTCCACATCAGCCAATACTTGACGCCGATGGCGAGGATCGCCGGCTTCGATGTGCGTATCATCGATCCGCGCACGGCCTTCGCCACAGGCGATCGTTTTCCTGACTGCGCCGTGCGTGCCGACTGGCCAAGCGACGCCTTGATGGACGATCCGCTGGACCGCTACACCGCGCTGGTGGCGCTGACGCACGATCCGAAGATCGACGATTTTCCCTTGGCCACTGCGGTGCGGACTGGTTGTTTTTACATTGGAGCGCTTGGCAGTCGAAAGACACACACGGCACGGATTGCCAGACTGACGGCAGAGGGTCTGGCGCCGGAGTTGCTTTCGGCAATCCATGCGCCGATCGGGCTGGACATCGGCGCAACCACTCCGGCCGAGATCGCCGTCGCGATCCTTGCCGAGATCATCGCTGCTCTGCGCTCGGGTCCACTTGCCTTGATCGGGGATAGCTCACCATGAAATTCGGCGAGTTCTCCGTCGATGACGCGGATGGACTTGCGCTCGCCTGCGCGCTGAAACTACCGGCAGCGGCTTTTTCGAAGGGGCACATCCTGCGCCCGGATGATATCGCGCGACTACAGCAAGCTGGCCTGCGTCAAGTAACGGCCGTTCGCCTCGACAATGACGATGTCAGCGAAGATCAGGCAGCGCTGATGCTGGCCCGCTCGGTGTCGTCGCAACACGTAAAGCTATCGGAAGCGACCACCGGCCGCGTCAACATTCACGCGACAGTCAAGGGAATCTTCACCGTCGACAAGGCGACGGTCGATCGCCTCAATGCGATCGATCCATCGATCACCTTCGCCTGTCTGGCCGACCATGCTCGGGTCGGGATCGGCGCCATGATCGCCACCTTCAAGATCATCCCGCTTGCCGTTTCGCGTTCGGTGCTCAACGAGGCTTGCGCGCTGTTGAGGCCGGCTACGCTATTTAACGTCATGCCGTTCGAAGAGCATTCGGTGAGTCTAATCGCAACCGAATTGGCGCAATTGAAGTCCTCCGTGATCGATAAGACGGCGCGGATTTTGGACCGCCGTCTGGCGATGTGCGGGAACCATTTGGCGCGGGAGTTTCGCGTGGCTCACTCCGTATCGACGCTTTCCGAGGCGTTGCTTGAAATCATGGCGATCGCTGATAGCGCGCCAAAGCTCATCATCGTCTTCGGCGCCTCGGCCGTGATTGATGACAACGACGTCATCCCGGCAGCCATTCGCGAAGCGGGTGGACATGTCTTGCGTGTTGGCATGCCTGTCGACCCTGGAAACCTCATGGTTCTCGGGCAGATCGGCATCTGCTACGTTATCGGTGCGCCGGGATGTGCCCGCAGTCCCAAGGAGAACGGCTTTGATTGGATACTTGAGCGTATCCTGGCGGGAGAACGTCCCGACGCGGAGGATGTCGCTCGCATGGGTGTTGGGGGTCTGCTGATGGAAGCGCAGATGCGGCAGTTGCCGCGCCAGGCATCGTTGACACCTAAGGTCGCAATCGTCCTGTTGGCGGCGGGAATGGCAACGCGCATGGGGGTGGACGGCGGCCACAAGCTATTGGCGGAGTTCGACGGGATGCCATTGATCCGCCGTTCTGCTTTGGTGGCGCAAAATAGCAATGCAGCGTCGACTGTTGTCGTGGTTGGCCACCGCGAGGGTGATATGCGTGCCGTGCTGTCCGGTCTGCCCATGAGGCTGATCGCCAATCCGGAGTACGCTTCCGGCGTGGCAAGCTCGCTGGGCGCAGGGTTGGCCGCTGTCGCCGATGAGGATCCCGACGGCGTCCTCGTAATGCTTGCGGATATGCCGCGCGTGACCAGTGATGATCTCAATCGGCTAATCTCGGCTTTTCAATGCGCCGGCGGTTCGTCGGTCGTGCGCGCTGTCTCAAAAGGAAAGCGTGGCAACCCTGTTATCCTGCCGCGTTCACTAAATGATGCGATTTTTCGCCTTGAAGGAGATGTCGGCGCCCGTCACCTGATCGAAACGTCAGGTCTCGCAGTGATCGATGTCGAGATAGGGGCGGCTGCCAGTATCGATGTCGACACGCTGGAGGCAGTCATCGCTGCCGGAGGTAAACCCGCCAAAGTGTAATCAGCGTGGCGCGCCGGTCGCACAGACAGGGTCTTGCAGGCAACGGCATCGGTCCGCCGGTGGATGCTGCGATCTTGTTCGGATTTGCGGCAATGAAGGCACGCGTATTTTCTCGTTAGCGCCGACGCCGTCCAGACAGGGAATATCGAACAGGAAGATTCCAGGTTGATGAGGCGTTCGTCCCAGCGCACGGATCAAGAATCCGCAGGCTGAGCTCAATAGACTGGTAGAGCGTAGAGCGCGGACCGCTGCCGCACGCCTTCGCGGCGGCACCGACAACGCCGGTTTCGGAGCAGCCGGTAGCTGTCCCGAAACCGGACTTAACATTATCGCAAGGCGATGACCATCTTGCACAGGCTAACGAGGCTGGCATCGAATCCACCGGATCGCACCACATCCTTGCAACGTGTCTTCGCCTTCGCACGATCGCCAGCCGGCATGTCGTTGATCATGGTCAGGCTGCGAGTTCGATCGCTGGCGGGAATACCAGCGTTCGGATTGGGTGACGTCGCGGCCGGGCCCGTATCGCCGGGATTCGTCGGAGTGATGCCACCAATGCCAGCGACAGACGGGATGCCGACGGAGATTTCCGCGAGCGTATTGTCGCCGGCGCCAACATTTGCAATGGCGTTTGCTGTCGCGAGATCGGAGCCGACGATGGTCGCGTCCACATCGGCATTCACGCCGTCCGTCCCGCCGATGCTTGCCGTTGTGCCGACATCAAGGCCACCGCTACCACTGGCACCACCTATAGAGGTGGAACTGTTAACACCGCTCGCGCCTCCGATTGACAGATCGACACCGAGCCCGTTGCTATCGGTGCTGCCGATCGCGGCATTCACACCATTTGCGCCGCCGACCGATACATTGGCCAAATCACCTGACGTGGGTGGAATACGCACTGTCAGGTCGAGAAGCGTGTTGTCGCCCGCGCCGACATTGGCGAGCGCACTTGCCGTCGCCAGACTGGAGCCGCCGACTGTCGCGTCCACATCGGCATTCACGCCGCCCGCGCCGCCGATGCTTGCTGTGGTGCCGACGCCCAAGCCGCCGCTCGCGTTGTTGCCGCCAAGAGACGTAGCGCTGTTGATGCCTCCCGATCCACCGACAGACGCATTGACGCCAAGTCCACCGCTGGAGCTGCCGCCGACATTGGCGTTGACGCCGCTCGCGCCACCGACCGATACGCTTGCCAGACTGGAAGCGCCGCCGACCGTGGCATTGACGCCGTTGGCGCCGCCGACTGAGACGTTCAGTCCGCCGCCCGTGCCGTTGACACTGATGCCGTTTGATCCGCCAATATCAAGTGCGACTGCCTGTAGCGGAAGGAGAGCGCTTGCAAAGCCGATGCCAAGCGCAGTGGTCCATCTTGAATAGGTCATCTGTTCCTCCGTTTGATCCTGAAGGGAATGGGTTCCCTGTGGTCAATGCGGAAGTGCGCACTTCGCGAATGGTCGGGTGCGATCTAGGGCGATCGGCAGCCGTCCAACCATTGCGGGATAAGGTACGAGATGGCGACAAGGTTCCTGATCTGAGGATCGCAAAGTGAAGGATGATTAACTTAATGCTAATTCAGGTGGTGCGCATGCTGTAGGTTCGTGGATGGCGATCGCTTGTTCAGCTTGTGGGTTTCCGGCCGCACCGGTATGTCAAATTGCGCGTGCTGACGGAATTGCCTTCAGGCGAGCGGCCACGTAAATATGCGCTCATGTCGAAACGATCTGGAAGTGCCGATTTGCCGCTTCACGGCGGGCGCGTGCCCCATTGGCTGGGCGAGCGCATGACGAAACTCGGCGTGCTGATGACTGAGGCGATTGTCTTGCACTACGGGCGTGATGAATTCCTGCGTCGGCTGTCCCATCCATTCTGGTTTCAATCCTTCGGCGCCGTGATGGGCATGGACTGGCATTCGTCGGGAATAACCACGAGCGTGCTTGGCGCATTGAAGCGGGGGCTGAAGCCGCGTGCGAGAGAACTCGGCCTGCATGTATGCGGCGGGCGTGGATCTCATTCGCGCAAGACCCCTGACGAACTAATCGATATCGGGTTGCGTGTGGGTATCGATGGGGTGGCGCTCGCGAACGTCAGCCGGTTGGTCGCAAAGGTCGACAGCGCCGCCGTCCAGGACGGCTTCGATTTATATTTGCATGGCTTCATCGTGGCCGATGACGGCCGTTGGGTCGTCGTTCAGCAGGGAATGAACGATGCTACGCGGCAGGCGCGGCGATATCACTGGCTCTCGGAAGGCTTAGAGAGCTTCGTCAATTCACCTCACGCCGCCATCGATGGACGCGCACAGGGAGAAATCGTAAACCTCGCCGACCGGCGTGCTGAGACCTCGCGAGGTGGTCAACTCGATATCCTCGCCAAGCTGGGCCCAGACAGGATTATCCGGGAGGCAGCGGCACTGGCACGCCGGACGGAGCCGCAAGCGCAGCCTGACGATCAGTTGCTGCTTCCGCATCTGGTGATGCCCGATCATCACGACGTTCGCGAGACGGATGTCAACATGAAGCGGTTGCATGGTAATCTGGCAGCTGCAGCCGACAGGGCGCCCGTCGACTACCAGGATTTGTTGATGGTGCCCGGCGTCGGCGCGCGCACCGTCCGGGCGTTGGCTCTCGTCGCCGAGGTGGTGCATGGCGCGCCGTGTCGCTTCTCAGATCCTGGCAGGTTCTCGATTGCCCATGGCGGCAAGGATCGCCATCCGTTTCCCGTGCCGTTGAAGGTCTATGACGAGACCATTAAGGTCATGAAATCGGCGGTCTCGAAGGGTCGGCTGGGCCGGGACGAGGAACTGGCTGCGTTGCAGCGGCTGGACGTCCAGGCACGCCAGCTCGAGCGGTACGTCACCGGCCCGGACCTCAAAGAAATCGTTGCAGGAGAGTTCCGTGACTCTGCCGCGTTCGGCGGACGAAGCGTGTTCGGCTGGGAAGAATAAGATCGAAGAAGCGTCGCCGTAAGTCGGCGCGCTGATGCATCACCGCTACGGAAAACTGCCGCGAATGCTTTCGATGATCAGCACTGCCGATGCAGCACCCGGATCGACGTGACCGAGCGATCGCTCGCCCAGCCGCGCCGAGCGCCCCTTGCTTGCAACCATGTTCCTGGTCGCGTCGCGTCCAGTCTCGGCTGCCTTCAATGCCTCTAAAAGGCATTCGTGCAGTGTGCCACCCTGCGCGCGTGCATGTTCACAGGCTGCCGCCGCCGGCGCCCACGCATCGACCATGGTCTTCTCGCCGACTTCCGCCTTTCCGCGATCCTGAATGCCTTTGGCAAGGGCGGAGAATGCATCGAGCATGTCGCTTTCACTCAGCGAGGCCTTGCCTTTCACGGCCGCACCCGCACGCATGAATGCCGTCGCGTACAGCGGTCCCGAGGATGCGCCGACAGCGTTGAGGAAGGCCTTCGCTGCGGTGTTGAAGACTGCGGTTGGATCGGCGGCTGTCGGGTCCAGTCCGCCCACAGCTTTGGCCGCTGCGGTGAAGCCGAGCTCCATTGCTATTCCGTGATCGGCGTCGCCGATAACGCCGTCGAGTTGGCACAGATTGTCTCGCTCTGAGGTCATCACCGCGGCAATGTCCTGGAAAAGACGCTGGAGATCTTCAACCGCAATCCAGCTCATCGGGCGATCTTTCCACTGCGGAACATGGCGCAGTCGCAGGGGTGATCGATCAGCGTCTGTAGTTCGTCGTCAAGACGCATAAGTGTCACCGATGCACCTGCCATTTCCAGCGAGGTGCAGTAGTTGCCCACCAGCGACGTGTGGATGACGATATCGGCCGCATCCAGTCGCGCCTTGACGCGCCGCATGATAATGTAAAGCTCCATCAACGGCGTCGATCCGAGCGAGTTGACGAGCACGGCGACGCGGGTTCCAGGCGTCATCTGCGCATCGGCAAGGATCGCGTCGAGCAGTTCGTCGGTTACGGCATCGGCTGGCCTCAGCGTCTCGCGCGCGACCCCAGGCTCGCCGTGGATACCCATGCCGACTTCCATCTCGTCGTCACCGATCTCGAAGTTCGGCCGCAACGTCTGCGGCAGCGAGCAGGGCGATAGCGCAACGCCCATCGTGAAGGTGTGATCATTGGCCTTCCGCGCTATCCGCTCGACCTCATCGAGTGGATGCATCAGGTCGCAAGCGGCACCTGCCGCCTTGAAGACGAAGACGTTGCCCGCCACACCCCGCCGGGTCTCGCGCGTATCGCGCGGCGCCGACGCGACGTCGTCGGTGGTGACGACGGTGCGAACCTCGATATCGTCCATGGCAAGCATCTCTGCCGCCATGTCGAAATTCATCACGTCGCCGGCATAGTTGCCGTACATGAAAAGCACGCCCGCACCGCTATCCACCGCCTTGGCGCATTCGATGATGGGATCAGGAGGTGGCGAGGCGAAGACGTTGCCGACGGCGGCTGCGTCCGCCAGTCCCTTGCCGACGAAGCCGAGGAAGCTCGGCTCATGTCCCGAGCCTCCGCCGATCACCAGCCCGACCTTGCCATCGCGGGGGCCGTGTTTCGCCACGATCGACCGCGGCGACCCGTCGATGGCATAGAGATGGTCCGGGTGCGCGGCGAGGATGCCTTCGAGCATCTCGTCGACCGCAGCGCCGCCGTCATTGATAAGTTTCTTGGTCTTCACGCCGATCCTCCCGGTTGCCGCGTCCTGAAAGGCTATAGCTACGCCTTCCTGACGCAAGATCAATCCGCAAGATCAATGGATGTCACCTGATAGGCGGACAGCGCAAGAACGCCGCCCATCAGTTCGTCCGCAAGCCTGAAGGAGCCGAGATCGACCTCCTGATCGCTCCCCGTGATATTGACGATCCGCAGCGTCGAGCCGTTATCCGTCTTGGTGACGAAGGCGAGAACGCGCGACGGGCCGGATGAAACGCATTCCCGCCATTCGGAGCCTGCGAGAGCGGCAAGCAGCTTTACCGCACGATAAAGCGGACGACGGCCAGCATCGGCAAAGGGTTCGCCATGGCCCGCGATCAGACCGAACGCTCCGGTCAGTGCCGAAAGCGTGAGGCACTCCAGGCCGGCATCCAGCACCTTCGCCACATAGCCCATCGCGAAGGCCTCAGCGAAAAGGCCGTTGTGGCGCGGGTCGGTGCTGGCCATCGGGATACGCGCGCCGCCGGGATTGTCCATCGTCCGGCTGCCGTAAGGGTTCTGGCGCATCGGAATGGTGGACGGTCCGATGCGGTAGGCCTTGTCGCCATAGATGGCGCGGACAGATCGCGTGATGAAGGGCAGGGCCTCCAGCGTCTGCATGACGCTGAGATCGTCGGCGGCATGAACGATCGGGTTGGTGCAGTGGCTGATAAAGGCGAGCGATCCCGATGGAACGCGCTTGCGATTGAGCTCGGTGAAATAGCTGAGCATGCCGCCGCCGAGCCGGATGCCGGGAAATGCCGCATGCGCAGCGGCATAGACGTCCTCGAGCGGCGGGCATTCCGGCCACTTGCTGCCTGGTGGCGTCGATTGGCGATCGACTGATGGCGAGATGATGATCGCATCGGGTTTGAAGCCGGCGTCGCGTATCTGCGCCGCGATCAGCCTGGTCTCGGTGGCGAGCGGCTGCTTGCAGGGCAGGGCGATCTCAAGCGTCACTGTCCCGGAATGCAGGGCGGCTACGTCAGCGAAGCGCCTGAAGGCCTCCGCGCCGTGTCCAGCGGCCGGGTCGAAATGGAAGAGCAGCTCTTGAGGACTGATCTCGGCGAGCGCATCGCGGGCCGAAAGCACGGCTTCGGCCTCATCAGGTGTCACGATCATGCCAATCGCTGGCATCCGGCCGCTGCGCTGGCCCGGTGCGAGCATCACGGGAGGCAGGTGGCCAGCGGTTTTCGCAGTCGGCAGCTTGGCGCGCTTGTCGGTGATGTCGAGAACGATGCGCTGCGTGACTGTCTCACCCGCCGGTATCTGGTATGGCCACGGCAAGGCGAGCGGGCGTACGTAGGTCTTGTAGGAGGCGTCGGACCAGTTGCGCTGGTCCTCCATCTCGAAAACATCACCTTCCATCCCGCATCGCGCTGTCACGTCGGTCATCACGGTATGCGTGATGGCGCCCATGTTCATGAAGGGCTGCCACGGCTCGATCATGTCAGGAAACCGCGTCTCGACGCGATTGCCGTCCGCGTGATCTACGGTCACGGCCGCGCCGGCTACGCCGACGATCGGGTGCAGGATGCAGAAGCCGCAACGGTTGGTCTCGAAGCCTGTGTCGGAGATCGCATCCGCTTCGAAGAGCAAGGGCGCGCCATCCTGCGCCGAAATGCGGACGTTGATCGCAAGGCGGGTCGCATCCGGGCCCTTGCACAGAGCCGTGTAGTCGACAGAGAACGCATCGTCCTGCTGGTCTATCTTGAGATTCTTGATCTCCGGCGCGTATGTGCCCCAGTCGCGGTCGCGGACGAGGTAGGAGACCGCGCGCAGCACCTCGACGCCATCATAGGCGATCGTGCGCAGGTTGCCGTCGCTGAGATCGGCGGTCAGCCGTCCCGCCGTAAGCCGGATTGGTGGTTGTTCGAGCGTATGAGTTCCGTAGAGCCGGAAGGTATCGGACGATGCGCTCATCGCAGCATCGCCTTGACGTCGACGGTCTGGCCGCTGGCGGCGCTGTCGTAGGCTGCCTCGACGAGGGCGAAGGTCTTCAGGTTGTCGGCACCCGAGGTCGAGGTTTCGCCACCTGATGACAGGCGCTCGGCCCAGTCCTGCTGGATCGCGTAGACGCTTTCCTGGATGTTGTGCCATGGGCGCGATGCCCAGGAGAGCAGGGTTGGCGAGACGTCGGAAACCTCGGTGCCGTTCTTGCCGGTCACTTCGAGCCGGTAGCCCTGCGAGAGGCGGATGCTGCCCTCGGTGCCGTCGAGTTCGATCAGCGTCTCGGGGAAGGGTTCGCTGGAGAGCTTGGAGGCGTAGCTGACATCGACGATCGAGGTCGCGCCGTTTTCGTGGTCAAGCAGGATGGTGGCGACGTCCTCGCCCTTAATCTTCGGGTTCACCCGTTTCGTGCGGGCGCTGAGCGTGTTCACATCGCCGAGAATATAGCGGGCGATATCGAGCGTATGGATGCCGAGATCCTCGATGATGAAGCGCTCGCCTTCCGCCAGATACGGCTGGCCCGAGAAGACGTCGTAGCCGGAGCGGAACGAGAAGCGGCCCCAGAAGGGCTGCCCGATCGTGCCGGCTTCGAGCACCTTCTTCACCGCCTGGATCGGCGTCTGCCAGCGGAAGTTCTCGTGCACCATCAGCGGCAGTCCCGCATCGGCGCAGACCTTGACCATGGCCTTGGCGTCATCGAGCGTCTTGGCGAACGGCTTCTGGCAAATGGCCGGCACGCCGTGTGCGGCTGCCATCTGGACCAGCGCTCGGTGGCTCTGCACGGTCGTGGCGATATCGACGAAGTCGAAGCCGCCGTCGGCGAACATCTGCGCCGCGTCGCTATAGCGGCGCTCGATGCCGAACTGATCACCGACGATCTTCAGCCGCTCCGGGTCGCGATCGCAGATCGCCACGATCGAGGCGCCCGCCACATCCTGCCACGCATGCATCTGGTTGACCGCGAAAAAGCCGCAGCCGATGAGTGCGCCATTCAGTTCCGTCATTGCTTATCCTGCCTTTGCCATTTGCATGAGAGTCACGCGCTGTTTCAGACTCCGCTGCGCCTGGTCCACGACAACCGCGATGATGATCACCAAGCCCTTGATGACCATCTGCCAGAAGGATGACACGCCCATCATCACGAGGCCATCCGAGAGAATGCCGATGACGAAGGCGCCGATGATGGTGCCGCCGATCGTGCCGCGTCCACCCGACATCGAGGTGCCGCCGAGAACGGCCGCTGCAATCGCGTTCAGCTCGAAGCTTTCGCCGGTGGCCGGATGCGAGGCCATCAGCTCCGAGGAGATGATGAGGCCGACGATCGCCGCGCAGAGCCCGGAGAACATGTAGACGAAGATCTTCACCACATCGACTCGGATGCCGGACATCCGCGCCGCACGTTCGTTGCCGCCGACGGCAAAGATATGCCGGCCGATCGGCGTCGAGCGCGCGACGTAGCCGGCAATTAGGGCGAGCACGATCAGAATCCAGATCGAAACCGGCAGGCCGAGCATGCGCCCGGCGCCGAAGACGTCGAAGCCTGTCGTCATGTATTCCGGCTTGCCGACCAGATTGGGGAAGGTCTGGCCATCGGAAGAAAGAAGTGCGAGGCCACGGGCGATGTAGAGCGTGCCGAGCGTCGCGATGAACGGCGCGACGTTGAGCTTGGTGATCAGCAATCCGTTGATCAGGCCGATCGCCAGGCCAACGGCGAGCGTGATCAGCACGATCTCGTAAATGTTGAAGAAGATCGTGTAACCGATCGGCAGTTCGACGCCGTTGAGGATCAACGCCCCGGCGACCATGCCGCAGAGGCCGACAATCGAACCGACCGACAGGTCGATGCCGCCGGTGATGATGACGAAGGTCATGCCCATGGCCAGGAAGGCATTGAGCGCGACGTGCTTTGACATCAGGATCATGTTCGCGGTCGATGTGAAGTTCGGCGCGAAGATCGCGAAGAAGATGATCACGGCGAAGAGCGCGATGAAGGTCCTGAGCTTCATCAGCGTCAGGAGGATGGAGCCGCTTGATTGCTTGGCCCCAAAAGTCGAAGAGGTGTTCGCTGTCATGACGCGAGCTTTCCTTGCTGTCCGTGACCCTTGGCCGATGCCGCGATGATGGCTTCTTCCGTTGCTTCGCTTCTGTCGAAGACGGCGACCAGCTTGCCGTTGCTCAAGACGGCGATGCGGTCGGAAAGAGCCATGACCTCTTCAAGGTCGGATGTTGAAAACAGAATTGCGAGGCCCTGGGCGGCCAGTCTGCGCATGGTGCGGAACACGTCCGCCTTGGCGCCGACATCGATGCCGCGGCTGGGCTCGTCCATCAGCAGAACCTTCGGATTGGTCATCAACGCCTTGCCGATGACGACTTTCTGCTGGTTGCCGCCGGACATCGAGGTCACCTCGAAATCCGGGTTCGGCGCCTTGATCGACAGGTCACGGATCATGTCCTTGATACCCTGCTTCTCGTCGCCGGCCTTGATGTGAAAGATCCGGGTGAAGCGCCCGAGACTTGCCAGAGTGAGATTGCTGGCGATCGACAGCACCTGCACCAGTCCCTCGCGCTGCCGGTCCTCTGGTATGAGGGCGAGCCCCTTCTTGATCCGGCCGGTGGTGTCGTGCGCACGCACTTCTTGGCCGTCGATGAAGATCTTGCCCGTGGAATGCCGGTGGCGGCCGATGACGCATTCGAAGAACTCGCTGCGTCCGGCGCCCATGAGGCCGTAGATGCCGAGGATTTCGCCTGCGCGGACCGAAAGCGAGACATGATCGACCGCAAGGCCGCCGGTCCTGCGGGGAAGGCTGATCTCCTCGGCGCGGAAGGCCTCGGGACCGAGTTCATGATCTGCCGCCTTGGCAAAATCCTTGGCGTCAGAGCCGATCATCGAGCGGACGATCCACTTCGTATCGATGTCGCGCACCATCGCATGGCCGGTGATCTGGCCGTCGCGCAGAACGGTGATGTAATCGCCGATCCGCATCAGCTCTTCCAGCCGGTGCGAGATATAGACGATGGCGACACCCTGCGCCTTCAACTCGGCGATGACCTTGAAGAGGATTTCGACCTCGGCCGCAGACAGCGCCGATGTCGGCTCGTCCATGATCAGGATGCGGGCATTGAGCGACATCGCCTTGGCGATCTCGACCAGCTGCTGCTGCCCGATCGGCAGGTCCTCGACCATGGTCTCGGCGCTGATGCCGGCATCCAGCCGATCGAGGAAGGCGTTCGCCTTTTCGACCTGCGCCTTGTGATCGATACCCAGGATGCCGCGCTTGATTTCGCGGGTGGCGAAGATGTTTTCCGCCACCGACATGTTGGAAAAGAGATTGAGCTCTTGGAAGATCATCCCGATGCCGTGCGCTTGCGCGTCCGCCGGGCTGTCGAAGGAGACGGTCTCGCCGTCTAGAACGATGCGGCCGAGCGTCGGGCGCTCGACACCGGCGATGATCTTCATCAGCGTCGATTTGCCGGCGCCGTTCTCGCCGACCAGCACGTTGACCGCGCCGCGTCGCAGCTCGAGATCCGCACGCTTGACGGCGACGATGCCGGAATAGACCTTCGATACCTCTTCGAGGCGCAGGATGACGTCGTGTTCGATTTGCTCGCTCATCGCTACGGCCCCACCGTGATTTCGGCAGGCGTCACCAGCGGCAATTGCCCGGAGGCTGGCAGCGGGAAGGCGCCGGTGACAACAACGGTCTTGCCGCTCAGGCCATCGCGCGGCAACGGCGCCAGCAGGCTGGTATTGATCTTCTCGTTGAACGCCTTGCCGAATTGCGCCCACTCGATCTGGTTCTTGAACTCGTTGAAATTGACGAACTCAAGCGTGTCGCGCAGCGCGGTGCCCCGCACGGCGGGGCCGATCTGCACCTTGGCGTCAGCCTTGCCATCGCCATCGGCATCGACGTCGATCGTGGCCGCGCGCGAGCCGGTATCGGCCGCAATCACCTTGCCGGTCAGCTTGACGGCATAGGTCCATGGCGCGCTGGCCTGCTTGCGCGTGTTGGCATACTTGGCGCCTGCCTCGTCGGGGCTCGACGTGGCGAGCGCCACGACGTCCTTCAGCTCACCGGCGCGCTTCTGCAGATACGGTATCGCCTGCGACTGCCAGATGGCCTCGACCTTTGCAGCAGGGTCGAAGGCGCTCTTGGCGGTTTCCGCCGCCTTTTCTTCCGCTGTCGGCGTCTTGATGATTTTGCAGCCCGGCAATGCCATCGCAAGCAATGCTACTAAAACCGCGCTTCTGACTTTCGCCATCCACGAAACTCCGATTCCATGAAACAGAATATGAAGCGAAGAGCGCGATATCACGCGCTCTTCGCCATCAGTCTTCGGCGGTCGTTACTTGCTGATCGCGAAGGTTTCGAGCTTGCCGGCATTGTCAGCGTTGATGAGGATGCAATCCATCAGCTGCTTCTCTTCCTTGGGAAGAGTCTTGTTCTTGATGTAGGCGTCGGCCTGCTCCACCGCCATCTGGGCCTGCGCGTATGCGGGCTGCAGCACGGTGGCCTTGATGCCGCCCGACTTGATCGAGTCGCGCACGTCGTTGGAGCCGTCGAAGCCGACGACGATAACGTCCTTGCGGCCGGCAGCCTGAAGCGCGGCGATTGCGCCCATTGCCATCGTGTCGTTGCCGGAGATCACGCCCTGGATGTCGGGATTGGCCTGCAGGATGGTTTCCATCTTGGCGTAGGCTTCCGTCTGACTCCAGTTGGCCGACTGCTTGGCAACCGACTTCAGGTCCGGATAGTCGTCGATAACGTCATGGTAGCCCTGCGAGCGGATGCCGGCATTGGTGTCGGATTCCTTGCCGACGAGCTCGACATAATTGCCCTTCTCGCCCATCAGCTTGACAAATTCCTGAGCGCCGAGCTGAGCGCCCTGGTAGTTGTTGGAAACGATCTGTGCGGCTGCGACGCCGGTGGCGTTGATCTCGCGGTCGATGAGGAAGGACGGAATGCCTGCGTCCTTGGCCTTCTTGACGGCGGCGACGGTCGCATCGGCACCGGCGTTGTCGAGAATGATGGCCTTGGCGCCGCGGCCGATCGCGGTGTCGATCATCTGCGACTGCTTGTTGGCGTCGTCGTCATGCGTCATGACGAGCGCTTCGTAGCCCAGTTCCTTGGCCTTGGCTTCGGCGCCGACGGCTTCGGCCTTGAAGAATGGATTGTCGTGTGCCGGGGTAATGATGGCGATCAGGTCCGCCGCAAAGGCGGGCATCGCAACGCCCATTGCAAGCGCGCTGGCGAATGCAGCGACGGTCAGTCTGCGTGTCAGTTTCATGGTTTCCTCCCAAAAGAAGCCCTGTTCCCAGCAGGGCGGTGAAAGGGGAGGGGTTGCCCCCTCCCGGGATCGGTATCAGGTGATACGCTTGATGCTGTCAGCGATCTCCTGCGGTTCGAATACGCGTTTCCAATCGTCCTTCATCAGGGCGGGAATGCCGAATTCGATAGCCTTGTTGCAAGCGTCCGAGAACACGCCCTGGACTTCGCCGAAGATCACGGCGCCAAGAACGTTGAGGTGGCCGAGCAGGAAGTCGCGAGCGGCTTCTTCCGGAACGCCGCGAGCGACGCATTCGTCCATCGCCTGCTTCATGACGACGAGCAGCGAAGCGGCAACGGTCTCGGAGAGACCCGGCTCCAGCATCGCCATCTGCTCGACGGTGACGCGGTGCGAGCGCATGACCGGCGCCCAGATCGTCTTGGCGATTTCTTCGCCGACGGCGTAGGCGTCTTCCGGACCCTGCATCAAGGCCGAAACGATATGCTGCTTGGCGAACAGGCCGCCGAAGTGGTCCTTCTTCGCCTGCATGTCGGTTTCGTCGTTGAAGATCGGCGGATGGCACGGATGCGTGACGAAGTAGGTCAGATCCGGACGTTCCGGGAAGTGGCCTGCGAAGGGGGCTGCGGCATCGAGAGCGATGACCATGGTGCCGGCCTTCAGCTTGTCGTTGATGCCCGCGGCAACCTTACCGATATGCGTATCCGGAACGGCCAGGATGACGACGTCTACGCCGTCAAGGGCAACGTCCACGTCAACGGTGGAAAGGCCGAGGTCGTCCTTCAGACGTGCCTTGCCGATATCACTGATTTCGACGTGGCGAACGTCATAGCGCGAACCCTTCAGGTTCTTTGCAAGCCGGTAGCCCATTTTACCGCCGGCGCCGAACAGAGCAATGGAAGTCATGTTTCCTCACTTCGTGTTTTGCTAGGATTGTTAACGTTGCTGGTATGATGAGTCAATCACCACGCCATGATAAGTATTACTTAACCGCGTCGAGCTTGTTGATGGCGTCGACGTTGGCTGCGGATGCGCCCTTCGGGTCGAATTCCGACGCGAGCCAGGTATCGACGATCGACTTGGCAAGCTCCGGACCGATGACGCGCGAGCCCATGGTGATGATCTGCGCGTTGTTGGACTTCGCGGCGCGCTCAGCCGAGTAGGTGTCGTGCGTCAGCGCGGCGCGGATGCCCGCAACCTTGTTGGCGGAGATCGAGACGCCGATGCCGGTGCCGCAAATCAGGATGCCGCGCTCATGCTGGCCGTCGACGATGGTCTGGGCGAGGTTCTGCGACAGGTCGGCATAGAAGCCCGCCTGGCTGAGATCATGCACTTCGAGGCCCGCCTTGGTGGCGAGATGGGCGGCGATCACGTCAAGCAAGGGCTTGCCGGCGCTATCCGCTCCGATGGCGATTTTCATGGTTCGTGTCCTTTCAATCATTCGGGGGCTGGATGAGTGGATTGGGTCGCTGCGATCAGATGACCGCGGCGACACGCTTCAGAATGTCGAGATAGCCTTCAACGGCCCAGGCCGAGCGGCCGATGAAGAGGCCGTCAATGTGCTTCTGGGCGATCAGTTCCTCGCAATTGCCGGGATTGACGCTGCCGCCGTAGAGCACCGGCACTGCGCGGCCGAGCGCCTTGGCGGCGACGTCGGCGATCCGCGCATGACGCTCGTCAGCGTAGTCGGCGGTGGCCGGAATGCCGTTGACGCCGATTGCCCAGACGGGTTCGTATGCGAGAAGGATTTCCGCGTCCTTGCCGGATTGGGTGACCCGAGCGAGAGCGCTTTCCACCTGGCGCTTCAGCACCGCGTCGGCATCGCCGGCATTGCGCTCGGCAAGCGTCTCGCCGATGCAGATCAGTGGGATAAGCCCGTGCTTCAAGGCGCTTTCGACCTTGAGGCCGACGGTCTCGTCGGTTTCGCCGAAATGCTCGCGGCGCTCGGAGTGGCCGAGTTCGACGATATCGAGGTTGCAGTCCTTCAGCATCGGCGCCGAGACTTCACCCGTCCAGGCGCCGGCCGCATCCCAGTGCATGTTCTGCGCGCCGACCTTGACCGAGGCATCGGCGAGAGCTTTCTTGACTTCACGCACGGCGGTAAATGACGGAATGACGAAGCACTGGATGTCCGCGTGACGGCCGCCGTCGGCGGCCGCGAGCTGTTCGGCGAAGGACAGTGCTTCATCGAGGGTTTTGTTCATCTTGAAGCTGGTGCCAACCCAGTAGCGCATCGTTAGCTCCTCCGTCCGTCGCGGATCTGTGCGAAATAAGTGTCGGTGCCGACCTGCCCGCCCTTGAGCGCGATCTGCAGGCCGTTGGTCGGCGCGTAGGGGCCGTGCGCCGTACAGAGCGGGGAGCCCGGCGTCTGCGGCAATGGCAGCAGCGTCGTCAGGGCGTCCACGCGCAGTTGCTGCAGGGCGTGGCTCGACGTATCGCCACCGGCGATGACGGCGCGGGTCAGCTTCTCTTCCTCGACCAGGCGGCGCAGGATCGTCCCGAGAGCGGAACCGAGGCGATGGCGGGAGCCCGGAATACGATCGATGTCGGTGCCCTTGTCGGCTGAAGGGCCGAGTGCCGTATGCAACACGACGCTGCGGCCATTCTTCAGCCGTTGAATGCCTTCCGCGACGGCCGCATCGATGGCGCGATTGCCGCTTTCGCCGACAAGTTCGAGCGGATCGACGGCGATGCCGTCAAAGCCGTTCTCCGTCGCATTACGAATCTGCCGTTCTGTCGTCGGAGAGACACTTCCCGAAACCACCGCGAGCCGATCCACCTTGCCTGGCTCGGCGAAGGTCGTCGGTTCGCCAAGCAGACCTTCGGCTTTCCACGCCTGCAGCAGCGCGTATTCGACGCCCGATGATCCGGCGGTGAACAAGACGCCATCGCGTCTCGCACGCCACATCTGGCGTCCGGCCAGTGCCTGCGACTGCGCGCTGTCGACGTCGATCAGCAGAATACCATCGAGATTGCTCACGGCAGCGTCAACGCGCTGGTCGGCATCGGCGGCCGCGATCGTCACGAGATCGGCCAACGCCACCGGAAGCGAGGTCTGTTTTGCGAGGTGCAGGGTGAGGTCTGCCTCCGCCATCGGCGTCACCGGATGCCGGCTCATCACCGGATGCCGGTCGATACGGTAGAAGCGATCCTGATAGGCCGCGAACAGATTGCCGAAGGCGGTGAAGCGCTTGAGCTGTGGCGCGCCGACGATGACGGGCACGACCGGCTGGCCGTAAAGCGCCTTGCCGATCTCGATCGCCTTGCCGATGTTGCCGACCGTGGGGGCGGAATCGAAGGTCGAGCAGACCTTATAGTGGCAGATGTCGGCGTCGAGTGCCTTCAGCCATTCGAAGATCGATGGCAGATTCTTTTCCATCCACTCGGGCGTTTCGCTGCGGCTGGTGCCGGCAATGCCGAAGGCGCGGTAATCGGCGAAACGCTCCGCTGTCTCTGCACTTGGGATGCCCAAGAACAGCACGGTGGGTACGCCGTTGGAGGCGAGGGCCTCCATGACGTCGGCGGAGCCGGTGAAGTCGTCACCGTAGTAGGTAAGCAGTGGCTTGGTCATGATCTTACGCTGCCTTGCCGTCGCCGAACTTCGCGATAGAGGCCGCGAGCTCCGGGTGGTCCTTGGCGTATTCGTCGAGCGGGATGTCGGCAACAGCAGCCTGCCAGGCCTGCTGCACGGCACGTACGCCGGCGGCTGGGCCGCCCGGATGGCTGACGATACCGCCGCCGCACAGATAGAGAAGATCCTGCGTGCGGCCGGTACGATTGTAGGTGTCCGGGGCCTGCCCGCCCCACTGGCCGGAGCCAGCGACCGGCAGCGGGCAATCGGCCTTGCTGAATAGCGGCGTGCTGACGGCCTTGAAGGATTCGACGAAGCTTTCGTCCGGCTCCCAATACTTGATGCGGATGCCGTTGATCTGGAACTGGTCGACGCCGAGCAGGCGCCAGAACTGCTGATAGACCTTGAAATCGAGGCCGGCGCCCGGATCGCGAGTCAGGATATCCCAGCCGTTGCGGTGGGCATGCAGCACAAGGCCGGAGCGCTTGCGCAGGAAGCTCATGCCGCCAAAGCCGATTGAATTGATATTGACTACCGCGCAGTTGCCACCCGCCTTCATGACGAGATCGTGGTTGCGCATCATCTCGTCGGGATCGGCGTGCGAAATGCCGAACGCATACATCACCTTCTTGCCGGTCTTCTGCTCGTGATCGAGGATCAGCGGCATGATCGCCTCCACGCGCTCCTTGAGCGGCGAATAGGCAGGGCTCATCAACTTCTCGTCGTCCTTGATGAAGTCGACGCCCGATTCGATGAGTTCGCCGACCAACGCGGCGGTTTCATGCGGGCGCAGGCCAAGCGCCGGCTTGACGATGGTGCCGATGATCGGCCGCTCTGCGACACCCGTCAGGCGTCGCGTTCCGGGGAGACCGAACTGGGGGCCGGGATGCGCCGAGGCGAAAGCCTCCGGCAATTTCATGTCGACGATGCGGATGCCGGTCATGCCCTTGATCGAAAACACGCCGCCGATCGCGATCGTCATCAGGGCGGAGAGATCGGTGCCGATGGCGTCCAGCGGAAAGGCGATATCGGCCTCGGCGCGGCGAATCGGGCCATGCCCATCGGCCACTTCCAGCCAGGTCGGACGCTCTGCATCAGGCAAGTGGCGAATGGCGAGAACTCGCGCGGCGACGCGCGCCTTCAGTTCTTTGGTTTCGCCGGGAACGGGAACGAACGTACCGGTGGACTGATCGCTGGCGATCTTCTCCGCCATGGCCTCGACGCTGCCGGTCGTTTCGATGCGATAGGTGACTGTGATCATCATGAGGTCTCGTTGCTCCTCCTGCCGTGACGAAAACTTTGCCATGGCATCAACTCGTGAACTGGTATAATGAGTATTCCAATTTCTGCAATAAAAATTTTTTGAAGGACCACCGAGCTATTCCAAATGACGGCCTTTCTTGAGAGGGCGCTAGCATGCATAAAGGAGGGATATTGTGAGCCAGCGAGAGACCATGAACCAGCCAGTTGAACAGATCGTGCGTCGTAAGCTATCCGATGAGGTATTCGATCGGCTGGAGCGGATGATCACCTCAGGAGAGTTACGTCCGGGCGATGAGATGCCTTCGGAGCGCGTATTGATGGAACGCTTCGGCGTCGGCCGCCCGGCCATTCGAGAGGCAATGCAGTCGCTGGCCAGCATGGGACTGGTAAACATCTCTCACGGCGAGCGCGCCAAGGTTCTGCGGCTGACCGCCAAGTCGTTGTTTCGCCAGGTGGACCTGACCGCCAAGATCATGCTGTCGCAGTCCGCGGATTCACTCGATCATCTGAAGAGCACGCGTATCTTCTTCGAACGCGGTATGGCGCGCGAGGCTGCCGTGAAAGCAACCAGCGACGACATCGCCGACCTGCGTGAGGTTATCGAGCACCAGAGGCGTGCACTCGGCAATGCTGAAGAATTCATCTCGGCCGACATGCAGTTTCACACGCGCATCGCGCAGATTTCAGGCAATCCGATTTTCGTTGCCGTCAGCGAAGCTATGCTTGCCTGGCTGAAGGCCTATCACACAGACATGCTGATCTGGACCGGTAAGGAGAAGTTTACGCTCGTCGAGCACGAACACATTCTGGACTGTCTTGCCGCCAACGACGCCGACGGAGCCGAGGCGGGGATATTGAAGCACCTGGAACGATCGAGTGCACTCTACACCAATCGGGATTGAAAGAGGCGACGACGCGTCAGTGTAGCGTCAGGGTCTCCGGACGGTGCGGGTCGCGAAAGCGGAACTGCTCGATCAGCGTCATGGCCTGCTGGAGAAGGATCTCGGCCGCCTTTAGATCATTGTTCGAAAGGCCATTGACGCTGCCTCGGATGGTCAGCGCGAGGTTCTCGGAATTGGCCGCGAACCCGGCATTGCCCTCGATCAAGGCTTCTTTGGCGCTCGTTTCCAACGCATCGGCCACCGCGGCCAGAATGTCCTGCCGCTCGCGCACGCTCATCTGTGTGATCGTCTTGGACCCCTTCATGATGATTTTCTTTCCCAACTCTGCGCGGCGGAAGTGCCCGGTACTGTGAATGTAGGCGCAATCAGCGGTTCATCAATGAGGGGGACACGTTCGTCTCCACGCGTCTCGTCGTTTCAGCACAAGCAACCGGCCAGCAGGTTTGCCGACCCATATAGCGGCTACCCAAGACCAGATAAGTACCGCGAGATGCCGTCTTATTCATGAATTCCAAGTATGGGTTCATGCCGAATGCATGACCTAACCTGCGGGTCGCTCTTGCCGTATCTTTATCCGGACAAGCGCAAGGACGCTGCTGAGTGGCTAGGAGACTGACAATGAAAAAACGGACACTTGGAAAGAGCGGACTGGAGGTCTCGGCACTCGGACTGGGCTGCATGGGGTTGAACTTCAGCTATTCCCACGCCCTGAGCACACAGGAAAGCGTGGCGCTGATACGCCAGGCGGTCGAACGCGGTGTCACGTTCTTCGACACGGCTGAAGTTTATGGTCCCTACACCAACGAAGAGATCGTTGGCGAGGCGCTGAAGCCGGTGCGCGATCAGGTGGTGATCGCGACGAAGTTCGGTTTCAATATCGTCGATGGTAAGATGGCTGGCGTGAACAGCCGTCCCGAGCAGATCCGCGAGGCAGCCGATGGCTCATTGAAGCGTCTGGGTGTCGAGGTGATCGATCTGCTCTATCAGCACCGCGTCGATCCCAATGTGCCGATCGAGGATGTCGCCGGGGTCGTCAAGGATCTGATTGCAGAAGGCAAGGTAAAGCACTTCGGGCTATCGGAACCCGGCGCGCAGACCGTCCGGCGCGCTAATGCGGTACAGCCGGTAACGGCTCTGCAGAACGAATACTCGCTTTGGACGCGCGGCCCTGAAACCAACGGCATTCTTGAGGCCTGCGAGGAACTGGGCATCGGTCTGGTCGCCTACAGCCCGCTCGGCAAGGGCTTCCTAACGGGAGCGATGAGCAAGGACACCAAGATCGGTGACAACGACTTTCGCAAGATTTTGCCACGCTTTACGCCGGAGGCAATGGAAACGAATCAGGCTCTGATCGATCTGCTGAAGCGGATTGGAGACGACAAGCGGGCAACGCCGGCGCAGATCGCGCTTGCCTGGCTTCTCGCGCGCAAGCCATGGATCGTCCCAATTCCAGGCACGACGAAGCTGCATCGTCTCGAAGAAAATCTCAGCGCAGCCGACATTGCCCTGACTGCAGATGATCTCGCAGAGATAGAGACTGCGGCTGCAGTCATCCAGGTCGAGGGTGAGCGCTATCCGGAGCAGTTGATGAAGACGACCGGCCTCTAAAACGGTCAAAGACATCGGGATGTTGCGGCTCTCGAGCGGCACCATCCCGCCCGCTTTGGCTCAGATTTTTTCGACCAGAAAATCGATCAATGCGCGGATCCGGCTCGCCAGGTGCGGATGCCCGGGGTAGACGGCATTGATCTGCTCGATGTCCCCGGCATTGAACGGCTCAAGGACCGGTACCAGCAAACCGGCATCGATGTCGGGCTGAACATGAAAGACGCCGATGCGTGCAAGCCCGACGCCCGCCATGCACAGATTGCGCACGGTCGGCCCGTTGTTGGCTTCCACATTGCCATTGACGACCTTCGAAAACGTCTGCCCGGTGGCGGGGTCGCGAAACGGCCATTCCTCCCATGTCCGTCGGAAATTGAAGGTCATGCAGTTTTGCCGGTCTAGATCGGCCGGGTTTCGCGGTGTTCCCATCCGCGCGAGATAGCTGGGTGAAGCGACGATGATGCGTCGAGAGTCCATGAGCCTGCGGGCTTTCAGTGCGGTATCGCGAAGGTCGCCGGAACGTATGGCGACATCCGCTCTCTCCTCGACGATATCGATGATCCCATCTGTCAGGGACAGGTCGAGCGTGACATCGGGGTAGCGGGCCAGAAATTCTGGCACCAGCGGCACGATATAGCGGACACCGAAGGCAACCGACACGCTCACCCGCAAACGCCCACGCGGCGTCGCTTCGCCACCGGTGGATACGACCTGCTCGGCCTCCCTGATGTCCTCAAGAATCCGCTGTGCCCGCTCAAGATAGATCTCGCCTTCCGGCGTCAGCTGCAGGCTTCGGGTGGTTCGGACGACCAGCCGTGTCTTCAGCCGTTCCTCGAGCCGCGTCACCAGTTTGCTGACTGCGGAGGGAGACATCCGCAACACCCGTCCGGCTGCGGAAAAGCTTTGAAGACGCGCTGCGTGCACGAAGACCTCCATCTCCCCGGCGGTATTGTCCATGCGTTCGATCCTGTGAATTGAATTCATATCTGTTGATGAAATATACCTTCTTATCGCGAGAATGCCAGCGAGCCATATTCAGCTCACCCAAATCGCCGGATGATCGGCCTATGAACTGGATAATCGCCATGCCTCTTGCTCTGTTTGCGCTCACGGTCGCCGCCTATGCGATCGGGACGACCGAGTTTGTCATCGTTGGGCTCTTGCCGACGGTTGCGAACGACCTTCACATCGACCTGCCGCTCGCCGGCCTCATCGTCAGCGTCTATGCGCTCGGCGTCACCTTCGGTGCGCCCATACTGACCGCGCTGACCGGCCGCATCGACCGAAAACACCTGCTGCTCGGCCTGATGGCCCTGTTCATCGTCGGCAACACCATGGCTGCGCTAAGCCCGGGCTACGTGCCGCTGCTGGTGGCGCGTGTACTGTCCGCGTTTGCGCATGGCGTCTTCTTCTCGGTCGGCTCGACCATTGCCGCAGATCTCGTTCCTGAGGACAAGCGGGCCTCAGCGATCGCCATGATGTTCATGGGGTTGGCGGTGGCCATCGTCACCGGCGTTCCGCTTGGCACGCTGATCGGTCAGACATTCGGCTGGCGCGCCACATTCGCTGCCGTCGCGGCACTTGGCGTCATTGCTTTCGTCGGGCTGTGGGTGCTGCTACCCTCGACGCTGAAGAAGGCGCCAGCAGCAACGATTGGCGATCAGGTCAGGGTGCTCGGCAGTGGTCGCCTGTTGATCGTGTTCGCGATGACGGCTTTGGGTTACGGCGGCACCTTCGTTGCCTTTACCTTCCTGGCATCGATCCTGGAACAGGTGACAGGCTTCCATGCCTCGTCGGTCAGCCTGATCCTCGTGCTCTACGGCATCGCGATTGCGATCGGCAACGTCGCCGGCGGCCGCCTCGCAAACCGTGATCCGGTGCGGGCGCTGGTCTGGCTGTTCGCCGCCCAGGCACTCGTGCTTGTCGTCTTCGGCTTCACCGCGGTTTCGCCATGGCTGACGATCCCTACTCTCGCCGCTCTGGGCTTCTTGTCCTTCGCCAACGTGCCGGGCCTGCAGATTTACGTCGTCCAGCTTGCCAGTGTCGTCAGGCCCGCTGCCGTCGATGTTGCGTCGGCGCTGAATATTGCCGCTTTCAATCTCGGCATCGCCGCCGGTGCCTGGGTCGGTGGACTGGTGGTTGCCTCGTCGCTCGGCCTCGGCGCCACGCCCTGGATCGGCGCGATCTTCGTGGTTGCCGCACTCGTCCTCACGCTCTGGAGCGGCGCCCTCGACCGCCGCTCTCCGCTTCATCCGGAAACGGCTGCATCCGCAGCCTGATCTCTTCGAAAGGAACGATCATGACTCTCGTCAACGCAAACGGCGCATCCATTCCCTCGCTCGGATTCGGCACCTTCCGCATGGAGGCTGCGGACACCGAACGGATGGTCTCCCATGTTCTCAAGCAGGGTTGCCGCCACATCGACACGGCGCAGATCTACGGCAACGAAGCTGCCGTGGGGCAGGGGATCAAGGCTTCCGCCATCCCGCGCCCCGATGTCTTCCTGACAACAAAGGTCTGGGTCGCGAACTATGGTCGCGATGCCTTCCTTGCGTCGGTCGATGAGAGCCTGAAAAAGCTTCAGACAGACTATGTCGATCTGCTGTTGCTGCACTGGCCGAACACGGCTGTCAGTCTCGAAGAACAGATCGCGGCTCTGAATGACGTTGCCAAGGCCGGCAAGGCCCGTCATATCGGCGTGTCCAATTTCAACACGACACTAATGAAAGAGGCCGCCCGCCTCAGCCGGCTGCCGCTCGCCAACAATCAGGTCGAGTATCATCCTTACCTGGATCAGCGGCCGGTGATCACCACCGCCCGCGAGCTTGGGATGTCCATAACTGCCTACTATGCGATGGCCGACGGCAAGGTGCTTGGCGATCTGGCGTTGCAGGCGATCGCTGCCGCGCACCAGCGCTCGGTCGCCCAGATTGTCCTTCGCTGGATCGTGCAGCAGGGTTTCGTAACTTTGTCGAAGACGGTATCGGAAGTTCGCGCAGCTGAAAACGCGGCGATCTTCGACTTCGAACTCAGCGCAGACGATATGCTCGCGATCGCTACGATCGCTCACACCAATGGTCGTATCGTCAGCCCGGACGGCTTGGCGCCGGAGTGGGATGTGTTGGGCTGATTTCCGAAATGCTCGATAGGGTCACCTGCGGGAAACGCCGCTTGACATGAGTGTCTGTTCCCCATGAAGCAGTCCTCGCCGTCGTCTCGGACGGCGGGGAAATTGGGGAATGATGCCGCGATTGTGATGTTCCTTGCGATATTGCGAGGGCAGCCATGCTGAGAAAGCTGTTGCACCGCAACATGAGACGACCTAGCTCAGCCGTGCAAGAAACAGCATTAATGGAGACACACATGTCTTGGCACGCCCCTAAATTCATCGAAGTCAGCTGCGGTATGGAAATCAACCGTTACGCACCCGCCGATGGCAACGAACCAATCCTTTTCTAGGACTGCTTTCGTCTAATTCTCTGAGTTGAAATGTTTGAGGTCCGCGTGACAGATTCATCTGGCTTTCGCGGTCTGGTTCTAGGGGCCGCCGCGGGCGGCGGCCTTCCGCAATGGAATTGCGGTTGCCAGAATTGCCGCCTTGCGCGCGATCCGGCATCCGGTGTCAGGCCACAATCGCAATCATCGCTCGCCGTCAGCATCGACGGTGACAACTGGGCGATTTTGAATGCATCCCCCGATATTCGCCAGCAGATGATCGACAACAGCGTCCTGCACCCAAGGACGCTGCGTGACAGCCCAGTGAGAAGCGTGCTGATCACCAATGGCGATATCGATCATCTCGCCGGTTTGCTGATCCTGCGCGAAAAGCAGCCGCTCGATGTCTTCGTCACCGCTGCGATCGGCGAGATAATCGACGATAATCCGGTCTTTCGTGCGCTCGATCCAGCGTTTGTCCGCAGGCAAACAATCGCGCTCGAACAGCCGTTCGCATTGTTGCCAGGATTTGAGGCGCGACTGTTCGCCGTGCCCGGAAAAGTCCCGCTGTTCATGGAGGACGGCGAACCCGAGCTGCAGCTGGAAGGCGAGCAGACCGTCGGCGTCGAACTGACGGCTGGGAGTAAGCGGGTCTATTACATCCCCGGATGCGCCTATGTCAGCGATGCTCTTAAAGCGCGCATTGATGGTGCTGACGCGCTGTTTTTCGATGGTACTGTTTTCACCGACGACGAGATGATCACGACAGGCGTCGGGCAGAAGACCGGGCAGCGGATGGGCCACATGGCGATCAGTGGCCCTGACGGCAGCCTTGCGGCGCTCGCCGAGCTCGATATCGCCAAAAAGATTTACGTCCACATCAACAATACCAATCCGATCTGGCGCGCCGGACCCGAGCGCGACGCGCTTGAGGGAAACGGCTTCCGCATCGGCTATGACGGCATGGAGATCGACTTTGACACAAACACCTGACCGGCAAGCCTTCGAAGCGCGCCTGATGGCAATCGGTGCCGACCGCTATCACGACAAGCATCCGTTCCACAAAATGCTGCATGGCGGACAGTGTAGCATGACGCAGGTGCGCGCCTGGGTGATCAACCGCTACTGCTATCAGAGCCACATCCCGATGAAAGACGCCGCCTTCATGTCGCGGCTTCAAGATGCCGACATGCGCCGTGCCTGGCGCTCGCGCATCGAGGATCACGACGGCGGCCTCACCGAGGGCGGCGGCATCCGCCGCTGGCTGAAGCTTGCCGAAGCTGTTGGTCTCGACCCCGACTACGTCGCCTCCGGTCGTGGCATCCTGCCGGCCACGCGTTTTGCCGTCGAAGCCTACGTGCACTTCGTGCGCGAAAAGCCGTTGCTCGAAGCTGTCGCGTCTTCGTTGACCGAGCTTTTTGCACCGAAGATCCATGCTGATCGCATTGCCGGACTTTTGGAGCACTACGCCTTCGCCGACGATCAGGCTCTCTCCTATTTCCGCCAGCGTCTCAACGAGGCGCCCGTCGATGTCGCCTTTGGCCTTGCCTACGTGCTCGACCACGCCAATACGCTGGAAAAGCAGGATGCGGCCGCTGCGGCGCTGACCTTCAAGACAGAAGTCCTGTGGGCACAGCTCGACGCGCTGCACTTCGCCTATGTCACTCCGGGCCTCGTGCCGCCGGGCGGCTGGGATGGGCGCGAGGGCGTTATCGGCGATCTCGAAGAGGCGGCGCAATGACCGAGGAAACCGTCGCCATTTCAGGCGCAATGACTGTCAAGCTGGCGCGGGGCGTCCGGTTGCGCCGCGATGACATCCGTGGGCAGACTGTCCTGCTCGCTCCCGAACTGGCGATGGCACTCGATGACATCGCCATCAAGATCGTCGAAGCGCTCGATGGTAAGCGGGATCTCGACACCATCATCCACGATTTCGCGACCGAATTTGGCGCGCCGCGCGAGCAGATCGCAACAGACGTGCTGGCGTTCATCCGTGAGCTGGCCAACCGACGCCTGCTGCAGGTGTTGTGATGGGGATCGAGGGAAGCGCAGTCAAGCAATCGATCGCCAAGCTCTCGTCTGTGGCGCCGCCGCCGATGGCGCTGCTCGCCGAACTGACGCATCGCTGTCCGCTTGCCTGCCCCTATTGCTCCAACCCGCTTGAGCTGACGGGTATCAAGGAGGAACTGTCGACCGAAGAGTGGATCCGCGTCTTTCAGGAAGCGGCCGCGATGGGCGTGCTCCACCTGCATCTCTCGGGCGGAGAGCCTGCGTCGCGGCGCGATCTCCTGGAATTGACCGCGGCCGGCAGTGCTGCAGGCCTCTACACAAACCTGATCACGTCAGGCGTTGGTCTCACGGAAAAGCGGCTGATGGATCTGGCCGATGCTGGGCTCGATCACGTTCAGCTGTCGCTTCAGGGCACGAATCCTGCCAGCGCCGATCGCGTCGGCGGATACAAGGGCGGGTATGATCGCAAGATGGCCGTCACCGCCTGGGTCAAGGCGAGTGGCGTACCGCTGACAGTCAACGCCGTCTGCCACAAGCAGAACATGGACCAGCTTGACGACATGCTCGACTTGGCTGTCAAGCTCGGAGCCCGACGCATCGAAATCGCCACGGTTCAGTTCCACGGCTGGGCCGAGAAGAACCGCGGCGCGTTAATGCCGACGCGCGAGCAGGTGCTGAAGGCCAACGACACGGTGCTTGCGGCACGCAAACGGCTGGAGGGCATTCTGGTCATCGACTACGTTCCCGCCGATCATCACTCGTCCTATCCAAAGGCCTGCATGGGCGGATGGGGCCGGATCGGTCTCAACGTAACGCCATCCGGAAAGGTCCTGCCGTGCCATGCGGCCGAGACCATTCCATCGCTCGTCTTCGACAACATTCGCGAAAAATCGCTTTCCGATATATGGTACAACGGCTCGGCCTTCAACGCCTATCGCGGCGACGACTGGATGCCCGAGCTCTGCCGCAGCTGTGATCGCAAGGCGATCGACTTCGGCGGTTGCCGCTGTCAGGCCATGGCACTGGCAGGCGATGCCAACGCCACCGATCCCGTCTGCATCCGCTCGCCGTTGCGCGATACGCTGACAAAGCAGGCAGACAGGGATGGGGCGGCCATTCCAGGTGAGTTCGTCTACCGCGGGCGGTAAGCATTCAACGCGCCTTTGCGCTACGCGGGCCTACACCCCTGACGCCCTGGATCACCATCGGCTGCATCACCATATGCGGCCGATTGTAACCTGCGTACAACCCAACGACAGGCGACACAACCGTTTAGCAATTGTGTCACGAAAGTGTCATTCCGGATGGCTATAAGCGGCTAAATTCTCTCCGTTGATTGTCCATGACCTCCACATTTTCTTCTCAATCAGCCGCCGTGGAAGCGTCGGGACTCAGTCTGCATTACGGGTCAACCGCTGTTCTTCAGGGCATCGACCTTGCCCTTGAAAAGGGCAAGGTGCTGGCCCTGCTGGGGCCGTCCGGTTGCGGCAAGACCACGCTTCTGCGTCTGGTGGCCGGTCTGCTCGGGCCGACCAAGGGGCAGGTGCGGATTGATGGAAAGATCGTGGCTGATGCGGCGGGCGGGCTGTTCGTGCCGCCTGAAAAGCGTGGACTTGGCATGGTGTTCCAGGACTATTCGCTTTGGCCGCATATGAGTGTTTCCAGGAATATCGCCTTCCCGCTGGAAATGCGCGGCATGGGTGGCAAGGAATGCGAACGACGTGTCTCCGCCGCGCTCGATCGCGTCGGCCTTGGCGGCTTTGGTGGCCGCCGGATCAGCGATATGTCGGGCGGGCAGCAGCAGCGCGTGGCGATCGCCCGGGCCATTGTCGCCGAACCTGCCATCGTGTTGTTCGATGAACCCATGTCGAATCTCGACCGCGAGCTTCGGGAAACCATGGTGCGCGAGATCGGCGAACTGATGTCTGATCTCGGCCTCACCGCAATCTATGTCACGCACGATCAGAGCGAGGCGTTTTCGCTGGCCGATCAGGTGGCCGTGATGCGCAAGGGCTCGATTGAGCAGATGGCCACGCCCGAGACGCTGGTCGATGAGCCTGCAACGACCGAGGTTGCCGAGTTCCTCCGTCTCGGCTGTGTCGTACGCGTCGTCCGCGGAGACGGTGGCATCCGGCTCGATGGAACGGATATCGCTCTTTCTGCAGCGGCTGTTCCGGCCCGTGCCACCCACGCCCTGCTGCCATCGCAGGCAGTGCGTGTGGTCAATCCAGGCAACAGCGGCTTCAGCGCCGAGGTGCTGCATTCGCAGTTTCGCGGCGATGGATACCTTACCACCGTTCGCCTCGGCGCGATGCCTAAGGCAAGCGTACTCACATTCCTGGCGCGTCACCGTGTCGTCGCAGGCGATGTCATCGACCTCGTCGTCGACGTCGCCGACATGCGCTGGTTCACGCGTCAATGAAGCATATCAACCAGTTACGGAGGCAATAATGTCCAGATCATTTTTCGGCGCGGGCCTGGCCCTCATCGCCGGCGTACTTGCAGCCGGTGTCGCACATGCCGACATCACCGTTTATTCCGCCGGTCCCGGCAGCCTGATTGAAAAGCTGGCAGCCGGCTTCACGAAGCAGACCGGCCATAAGGTCGAGGTCTTCCAGGCCACCACTGGCAAGATCATGGCCCGCATCGAGGCCGAAGCCGCCAATCCGGTGGTTGACGTCCTCATTTCGGCATCCTGGGATACGGCAACCGATTTCACCAAGCGCGGTTGGCTTGTTTCCTACACCAGCCCGAATGCCGCCAAGGTTCCCGACTTCCTGAAGTCCGAGACGGCTGTCGCGCAGGGCGTCTCCGCGCTCGGCATCGCCTGGAACCCGGCAAGCGGCACGACGAAGGCGACGGAATGGGCCGATCTGGCAAAGCCCGAATACAAGGATCTTGTCAACCTTCCGGATCCGGCACAGTCGGGCGCCAGCTTTGAACTCGTCGCCGCGCTCAGCGCCAGCGAAGGCTGGGATCTGTTCTCCAAGCTGCATGCAAACGGTGCCGTCGTTGCCGGCGCCAATGCCGAGGCGTTGAACCCGGTTCTCCAGGGTGCCAAGGCCGCCGTGTTCGGCGCCGTCGATTACATCTCGCTGGCCGGCAAGGCCAAGGGTGAATCGATCGACGTCATCTTCCCGGCCTCGGGCACCGTCGTTGCGCCGCGTCCGGCAATGATCCTCAACTGGTCGGAGCAGCAGGACGAAGCCAAGCAGTTCATCGACTACATGCTCTCCGACGAGGGCCAGAAGATGGTTGCCGATACCTACCTGATGCCTGCACGTAGCGACATTCCGGCCAACCGGCCGCTGGTTGCCGATCTCAAGGTTCTGACGATCGATGCCCCTGCCGTCTATGGCAAGCGCAAGGAAACCCTGGGCGAATTCGGCAAGATCTTCGCGGCCGGCAACTGAGACTGACAGGCATGAAAACGAGCGGCGCAAGCGGCACCGGGCCGATAGCATGGGTGGCGGCATCTGGACTGATCGTCGTCGTCGCCGTGCCGTTCGTCTTCATCATCCTGCAGGCGATTTTCCCTGATCTGGGGCGGAGTTCGTTCGCCGCCCCATTTCTCCACCTGCCGCAAATGCTCTCCGATCCCAAGCTTCTGCTGATGGGCGGCAATTCGGTCATCCTCGGCATCTGCGTCATGGCGATGTCGGCGTTGTTGGCTGTACCGCTTGCTGTCTGTCGGGCGCTGTTCAAGGTTCCCTTTGCTGTCTTTTGGGACGTTGCGCTGCTCGTTCCCTTCATGATTCCGCCTTACATCGCCACGCTCGGATGGATCATGACGCTTCAGCCGCGCGGCTATCTTCAGCAGCTGACCGGGCTGCATATGGCGCCCTTCCTGTTCTCGCTGGCGGGCATGACCACGGTGATGGCGCTCAACGTGTTCCCACTGGTCTATTTCGCCGTGTCGCGAACGATCGAAGCCGTCGGTGCGCGCTATGCGGATGTCGGGCGGGTATTTGGCGCATCGTCCTGGCGGGCCTTCTGGCGAATTACCTTTCCCCTATCGACGCCCGGCCTCGCGGCAAGCCTTCTGCTTGTCTTCGCTGCATCGATCGAGGAATACGGCACGCCGGCCGCACTGGGACGACGCTCCGATTTCGACGTTCTCGTGACCGAGATCGATCTGCGCATTTCCGACTGGCCCATTGATCTCGCCGGCGCTGCGGTGTTCTCGCTGGTGCTGGTCATCCTGTCGCTGGCCGCCTTCATGACGCAGCGCTGGATTCTGGCGCGACGCTCCTATGTCACCACCGCCGGCAAGCCGCAGGCGAAGGACAAGCGATCGCTCGGCGTGATGACCGTGCCCGTGCTTCTCCTGTTTGCCCTCGTCACGACGCTTGCAACGGTCGTGCCGCTTCTGGCCATCCTGGCGACGGCCCTTTCAGACACCATCTCCGGCGGTCTCGCGATCAGCAATCTCAGCTTCGCCAACTTTGGCGAGATCGCCGAAAACAGTGCGGGCGCGATGCGGGCGTTGTTTAACAGCGTCGCGCTGGGCATTTCCACCGCGCTGCTCACCGGCATTCTCGGTGCCGTTTCCGCTTATGCCGTGGCCAAGACCCGCTTCCGCGGCCGCCTGTTACTGGACGTGCTCACTGCTTTGCCGAATGCATTGCCGGGCGTCGTCGTGGCGGTGGGTCTCATTCTCGCGTGGAACCAGCCGGTGCTGCCGGTTACGCCTTACAATACGCCGCTTATTCTTCTGCTCGCTTATTGCTGCATCCTACTGCCCCAGCCGATGCGCTACACGACCGCAGCACTCCATCAGATCGGTGACAATCTGGAGGCCGCCGCGCGCGTTTGCGGTGCAAGCGCTTTCACGGCCTTCAGGCGCATCCTGTTGCCGCTGATCGCGCCGAGTCTGATTACGGCAATGCTACTGGTCTTCGCCGTTGCGACCCGCGAGCTGGTGGCGTCGATTCTTGTCGCTCCCGTTGGCATGCAGACCATTTCCGTGTTCATCTGGCGGCAGTTCGAACAGGGGTCGGTCGGCCTCGGGATGGCCATGGCGTTCGTCACGGTCGTGCTGACGACGCTTATTCCGCTTGTGTTGCTGATGCTCCTCCGGCGGAGCGGTCTCGTCGCTGAATAACGAACTCACCTGCAGGTTCTCCGATTGTGGTGGAACAGAGCAGGTGCTTTTCCACAGCTGAAACACGTCCTGCGGCGTTGAAACAACTGCCACACGCTATCGCGCTTGCCGAAAGCCGCAATTCTCCCATTGTTTTTGAGTGGTCTGGTCGGACGATTCGCGGGATGACGCGCGAAATTTGTACCGGACGGTTTTGGTGGATCGTTGAAACGTCTGCCAGATGCAGCGCAGAGAAAAGCGGAAATGGCAGAGCAGTTCGACATGTTTTCCAGTGGGGTCGCCCATGCCGTGGTCCCTTCCAGCCGCGGGACATTGGCGAGACGGCAAGCGCCTCGCGAGATCACCGAACAGGGCATGGTCGACAGCTTGCTCGAAACGGGTCGCTACCGCATCCTCAAGAAGCTTGAGGCCCGTTCTGTCGCCACGACGATCCGTCCGGGCTTTCCGTTGCGCGGCGTGGTCCTCGATACAGAGACGACAGGTCTCAGCCACCGCAAGGATGAAATCATCGAGGTCGGCGCGATTGCCTTTACCTTCGATGCCGACGGTAACATCGGCGATGTGACGGCCGTCTACAGCGGCTTGCAACAGCCGGCGGTGGCGATCCCGCAAGACATTACCAAACTCACGGGCATTACCGATGCGATGGTCGCGGGGCAGTCGATCGACAGGTCGGCGTTGGCCGCGCTGATCGAACCGGCCGATCTAATCATCGCCCACAATGCAGGTTTCGATCGACCTTTCTGCGAGGCATTCTCTCCGATTTTCGCTGGCAAGGCATGGGCCTGCTCGAACGCCGAAGTCGACTGGTCGGCGCGCGGCTTCGAGGGGACCAAGCTTGGCTACCTCGTGGGGCAGGCGGGATATTTTCACGACGGCCACCGCGCCGTCGATGACTGTTTCGCGTTGCTGGAAGTGCTTGAGCGGCGGCCGGCCGCTGGTTCCACGACGGCTTTCGCTGAGCTTTATGCGAGAAGCCAGCTTGCACGCGTCCGCGTCTATGCGGAGAACAGCCCCTTCGACATGAAGGATCATCTCAAATCCCGCGGCTACCGCTGGTCCGATGGCAGTGACGGGCGACCGAAATCCTGGTGGGTCGAAGTGCCGGAAGAGGCGTTGGACGACGAACTCGGTTATCTCCGCGCAGAAATCTATCGCTGGCCCGACGCGGATCCGCCGGTGAGGCGGTTGACCGCATTCGACCGGTTCCGGGCCTGACCCAGCCAATTCCCATCCAGCGCATTGACCTCTGCATTTCGCGCATGGGTGGCGTGAGGCATTGTCTCTGTTATAGGCAGATAGGTCCGCTTATATTAGCGACATCAAACGACGCCGGAGCCAATCAGGGCTGCTGACGTCACCGAACCTCAGGAAAGGGGATCATTATGAACGTAGCACGTACCCTGAACAACTGGCGCAAGTACCGTCAGACCGTCGCCGAACTCGGCCGAATGAGCAACCGCGAATTGAGCGATCTCGGTATCGGCCGCAGTGATATCCGCACTGTCGCTCGGGCATCGATCGCGCTCTGATCGCCTAGCCATGAATTCTGACAGTTTAAACGCCCGCTGCACCGCGGGCGTTTTTGCGTTTAAAACCATGAAAAATACCGTCATATTCCGCTCCGACTCTCAGTCATGCAAGAAACGCATATCTGCACTGCGCAATGATGCCTAGAATTTGACCAATTATCGGGTATGTTGTTTTCAACGAAGCGATGCACCTCCTCCCGCAGAGCTTCGTGTTTCAGGCGCTTCACTCCTCCTCCCAGAAGCGCCCGAAGGAATGGCAGCACTCCTCCTCCCAGCTGCTATTCGGTTCTTTTCGAAAGCCTGCCGCACCTCCTCCCGCGGCAGGCTTTTTCGATTCTGGGAACACAGCTCGCCCACCGGTTTTTCTATGCCCTGCGCGCGGCCGGCCGGTAGCCGCCTCTAACCGCACTGACCCATGAGCATCGCCAAAACGACGAACCGTCATGCTGATCGCGATATTTCTGGCATGTCGGTGCCGGTGCATGTTGACGCGATCCTCGAGACAGGGCTTTTCTGTAGGACTACATGGCTCCGATGCCTGTGGTGACCGGCATGGGAGGCTGCGTCATCGCTCGAAAAGGCAAGGATCTGATACCGCGTTTCACGGGAGGAGTGCTCGCTCCGGCGCCAGCCGAACATCATCGGCAGGCGCTGGAAACCCTTAATCGCTAGGACTCCCCCATGGCATACAGCACGACGATCGAGCGAACCCTGTTTCGCTTCCGGGACCTCAAGGACCTTCTTGCCAAGGCCACGCCGGAACGATCGGGCGACCAGCTTGCCGGTATCGCGGCTGCCGGACCGGTCGAACGGCTGGCGGCGCAGATGGCCTTGGCCGATCTTCCGCTCAAAGCCTTCCTCAGCGAAGAGGTGATCTCTTCCGATCATGATGAAGTCTCGGCGCTGATCGCCAGGCAGTTTGACGCGAGCGCCTTCGCGCGCATCAGTTCGCTCACCGTCGGGGAGTTTCGCGAATGGCTGCTGAAGCCGGAGACCGGGCAGCGACAGCTGGAGGCAATCACCTATGGCATCACGCCGGAGATGCTGGCAGCAGTATCGAAGATCATGCGGTTGCAGGACCTGATCGCGGTGGCTGCCAAGCGCCAGGTCGTCACACGCTTTCGCAATACGATCGGTCTCGCGGGCCGGCTTTCGACCCGGAACCAGCCGAACCACCCGACCGACGACAGCCGCGGCATCGCCGCCTCGGCGATCGACGGGCTACTGATGGGCTCGGGCGACGCGGTGATCGGCGTCAATCCGGCGACCGACAGCGTCGAGGACTATGTCCGTATCGTGTCGCTGCTCGACGAGATCCGCGATCGCCTGTCGATCCCGACGCAGACCTGTTGCCTCGGCCACGTGACGACGGCGATCCAGGCTGCTGAGACCGGAGCACCAATCGATCTGATGTTCCAGTCTGTCGCCGGGTCGCAGAAGGCCAATGAGGGTTTCGGCATCAATCTTGCGCTGCTCAAGGAGGCGCAGGATGCCGCCCGTTCGCTGAAGCGCGGCATGCCGGGCGCCAACCTGATGTATTTCGAAACCGGGCAGGGGGCGGCATTGTCGGCCGATGCGCATTTCGGCGTCGATCAGCAGACGATGGAAACCCGGGCTTATGCGGTTGCCCGTGAATTCGACCCGCTGCTGGTCAACACCGTGGTCGGCTTCATCGGTCCGGAATATCTCTTTAACGGCAAGCAGATCATCCGCGCCGGGCTGGAGGATCATTTCTGCGGCAAGCTGCTCGGCCTGCCGATGGGTGTCGACGTCTGCTACACCAACCACGCGGACGCGGACCAGGAAGACATGGATACGCTCCTGACGCTGCTATGCGCAGCCAACGTCAATTTCGTCATCACCGTTCCGGGCGCTGACGATATCATGCTGAACTACCAGTCGCTGTCTCACCACGATGCCATCTACTGCCGCGAAACACTGGGCCGCCCGCCTGCGCCGGAGTTCGAGGCCTGGTTGCGCGATATCGGCCTGACCAATGATGCTGGTGCGCTTTCCGGCGCACCCGCGATGCTCACTCATTATTTCTCCGAGGCCGCTCTTGCCTAAATTCAAAGCCGATGAACTGCAGAAACAATACCGCTCGAAGCCCGTTGCGTTGGCCGAGATGACCGATGCCCGTGTGTCGCTCGGGCGGTTCGGCTCGGGGGCGCCGACCAAGGCGCTCCTCGCTTTCCAGATGGATCACGCGCGTGCCCGCGAAGCTGTCTGGTCGACTGTCGATGAAGGCAGGCTGCAAACCGAGGTCGAGGGGCTGGCGCTCGATGTCGTGGCGGTAGAGAGCATGGCGCAGGACCGCAGCAGCTATCTTCGTCGGCCGGATCTTGGCCGCAAGCTGTCGGCCGCCTCCGGCGAGCGCCTGGCGGCAATGCCAGCTCTATCCAAGGGCTGTGATGTGGTGATCACGGTTGCCGATGGGCTGTCCTCGAATGCCGTTGATATCAATGCTGCGGCACTCATCAGGGAACTCACGGCCCTGTTGCGCGAACGCGGGCTGACGCTCGGGCCGCTAACGGTGGCGCGACAGGCACGCGTGGCGCTCTCGGACGAAGTCGGCGAGATTCTTGGCGCGAAGATAACCATCGCACTGATTGGCGAGCGGCCCGGTCTTTCTGCAGCAGACAGTCTCGGTGCTTACATCACTTTCGCCCCCAAAGTCGGAACGCCGGATTCGAGGCGAAACTGCGTGTCGAACATCAGGGAAGGTGGCTTGTCGATAGAGCAAGCCACGACGACGATTGCCGGACTTGTCTTCAGCATGATCAGCACTGGCACAAGCGGTGTGGGGCTCAAGGAAGCTATGGTTAAGCTGGCCGCAATCCCGGATAAAGTAGGCTCATGATTCTGGACCTCAACGCAAGCCAACCTATCTATGCGCTGGTTTGCGTTGAGTTTGTCGTCCGGCCGTTCAGCCCGCCAGTTGCGATAGCTGAGGCTGGTGGTTTAGCTGAACCTCATCGGTAAACGCCTCCAACGCCATCAGCAGTTCACGCTTGGCAGCGGCAAAGGTCTGTGGAGCTGGTGCCTGTCTATAGGTGCCGGCTGCGCGGAGCATGCGGGTCATGGCCTGGAAAAGTGCCGCTAAACAATCGACCACGTATTGGCTGGGTGACTGATTATCCAGCGAACCCGACACAAGATCGCTAACAGCCCAGGGCAAAAGCCGTGCGGAGTGTGCGTCGGATGTTTCGACGAGCGCACGGATGCGCTCGAACTTGTCGGTTTCGAAGCGGCCGCGAATATGCTTTGCGTTGACTGACATTGTAATATTCCGAACTGACTATGTTGAAATGCGGGGCACGAGTAGGCGTCCGATCCGCGGTCGCCTTATGGCGTCGGGTGGTCGCCTGGTGGGCGGGAATTGCCATCCTTGTGCATCGGCGGGTGGAAGCTTGGCTCTCGCAGAATGTTGCGTTCTGCCAATTCCAGCAGTTGTTGTTGTTCCGGCGTCAAGATCATCTTCAAAGCGTCCAGCGCTGCCTTCGCATTCTTCGCCGCAATGCCGTCCGCGATCGCGCGGTCGATCAGCACTTCGGCGAGCGGTCTACCTTTGTCAGGCTCGCCATTGAGCGGCAGCACCATGTCTTGACGCATTGGCCGAGCCGCCATTGCAATCAACGCAGAGCTGTAGGTTGTGTGATTGGATCTCATGCTGGCTCTCTTCCAAGTGATTGGAATCGAGAATTACGGTCGCGGGGTGTCGACGATGCGGCCTCAACGTGACGAAAAATGTCTGGAAGCGGGCCGTTTGTTACCGAAGATTACTGGAATCAATGACCACGCCCTTCTCGCAATCAGGCATATCGGTCGTTTTCCTGCAGAGCATTCCGTCCTGCCTGTAAATAGAGCGTGAACTGGCAGCAACGAGGCGATGCTTGATTGTTGCTCGCGCTTCTCGCAGCAATGTTTTGAAACAAAGATTTCCGCCATCTTTTCCCGACGACATTGTAAGAGATCGGTGATCATTCGTTGATTTGGAAATCCTAGATGAACCGACATATTCTTATCGTCGATGACGACGCCGAGATCAGGACGCTTACCAGCCGCTATCTGACCCAGCAGGGATTTCGGACATCGGTGGCTGCAAACTGCGCGCAATGCGAGCGCAGTCTCGCGGACTTGAAGCCGGATTTGCTTGTCCTTGACGTCATGTTGCCGGATGGTTCTGGACTTAATCTGTGCCGTTCGCTACGCGATCGAGGGGATCAGGTGCCAGTGATCCTGCTGACAGCGCTGAAGGAGGATGTTGATCGCATTATCGGGTTGGAGATCGGCGCAGATGACTACATGGTCAAGCCGTTCGTTCCGCGCGAGTTGATCGCACGCATCAACGCCGTTCTGCGCCGGGCAAAATATACGGAGGCGGACAGCGATACAGTGGAATACTATCGGTTTGACATCTACATCGTCGAGCCGAAGCGCCGTCGCTTGACAACCCGCGATGGCGATGTGGTGGATTTGACTGGTGCGGAGTTCGACCTCTTGCAGGTCTTCCTCGATCGTCCGGGTCGGCTTCTGTCACGTGACCAGTTATCGGAATTCACACAAGGCCGACAATGCGATCCGTTCAATAGGTCGATCGACGTTCTCATCAGCCGGCTGCGCAAGAAACTTTCGGCAAATACGACCGAGACGCTGTTTCGAACCGTACGAAACGGCGGCTATCAACTGGCCGTATCTGTAGAAATCGACAGGGCCATCGCATGAATAGCCTTCGCATGCGCATAGCCGTGTTGCTGATCCTCTCCATTTTCGCGGTGGTGGGGTTGGCAACGCTGGCCGCGATGCTCGCTTTGCGGCCGCCCTCGGAGGACCTAAATCATCAGCCTGCGATACGCCAAATCCAGATGCTGATGAAGATTGCCGGCCTCGATGCTAAGACGGTGGCTGCGTTTGGACTTGATCTCAGGCCGGAGCCAGCATCGGGCCCACTTCTCGTGGAGGAGTCCGAACATTTCTCGAGTTCTGTGCATGCCGAGGGTGCCGAAACCCAAATTCGTGTGACACCGGGGAAGGTGGCTCGTGGAATGATCGCGTCGATCCGGCTGCCGGATGGCCGGTGGCTTGTTACGGCCTTGCCGCGCATGACGCCGCCTCCCGATGGAGCCTATGTTTTCGCCGGCTGGATATTCCTGATCATCGTTGGCAGTGCAGCGGTATCATTGTTTGCCGCCACGAAGATCACCATGCCGCTTCGGGTCATCGATGACGCCGTTTCTTCAGTCGGCCCGAACGGTGAGCTCGGGCTGGTTCCCGAAATCGGGCCCGCCGAAGTGCGCGCCACGGCGCAGGCGCTCAACAGGTTGTCCCGCCACCTCAAGGTCGCGATCGAGAGCCGCATGCGGCTTGTGGCTGCGGCCGGGCATGACCTGCGCACGCCGATGACGCGCATGCGGTTGAGGGCCGAGTTTATAGCCGATGACGAGGAGCGATCGAGATGGCTCGCCGATCTGGAAGAACTCGACCAGATTGCCGACAGCGCGATCAGTCTTGTGCGCGAGGAGGTCAATCAGGATGTGCTGGAAACCGTTGCCCTGGATCTCTTGGTGGAAGGGATCGTCACATCCGTGAAGGATGCCGGCTATCCGGCCGAGGTCAAGACGTTGCAGAGCGTCAGCGTTCGCGCCGGTCCCATTGCACTACGACGTGCCCTTACCAATCTGATCGTCAACGCGGCAACCCATGGCGACGGGGCTAGGGTCAGTGTATGGACGAATGGTTCCGCCGCGATCGTTACCATTGAAGATAACGGCCCCGGCATACCCGAGGATCTGATGGTGCATGTCTTCGAGCCATTCTTCCGGGTCGATGCAGCAAGACGGAAGGTCTTTCCGGGCGCTGGCCTGGGCTTGGCAATTTCCCGCGAGATCATCGGCCGTTGCAACGGAACAGTCGAACTCGCGAACCGAAAGCCAACGGGGCTGCGCCAGACAGTCACGATTCCACTGTCGATCTGACGCGATCCGCACGTAAACTATGCAGACCGCCTGCTGTGGGCAATAAACGCCCTTACAGCAGGCGAAGACTCCGTCTTGCGGTAGGCGACGATGATGTCGGATGTCGTGCGCAACCTTGGCAATGCAACGTATCGAATTCCCGGTAACCTCACGCTTTCGAGTGATTTCGGCAGGATGGAGACACCGGCGCCGATTGCCACCATGCTGGCGATGCCTGTGACATCCAACGCTGCGGAGTTGATCATCGGTTCAAAGCCGGCTTCCGCGCAGGCTGCGTGGGTGGTTCCGTGAAAACCAACGTCATGCGGCTGCTGTGGCGTCAGAAACACTTCGTGGGACAGCGCGGCAAGATCCGCGCCGCCGCGTTCCAGTTTCAGGGGGTGACCGTCCGGGATCATGACAATGACCGGCTCCCGCCGGATGATGTGTGTTGCGAGGCCGTCCGGAATCGGAGCCGGGCCGCGGATGAAGCCGAAGTCCAGCAGCCCTTCGACGATGCGCGCAAGCTGCTTGCGCAATTCCATCTCCACGAGATCGATTTCGACAGCCGGATGCTCGACGCGATAGGTTTTGATCGACTGCACCACGGCGCCTGAATAGGCGGCAGACGCAACATATCCAATCGACACGCGGCCTGTGTCCCCGCGGCTGGCGCGATTGACGGCGATCATCGCCGTCTCGGCCTGCGCCAGTATCTTGGTAGCCTCATCATAAAGGACCTGGCCGGCCTGCGTCAGCTTTACCGAGCGGCGCGTGCGGTCGAGAAGCGATGTGCCGACGATCCCCTCAAGGCTCATGATCTGTTGGCTGAGGCCGGGCTGGGCAATGCCGAGACGGGCTGCCGCGCGCTCGAAATTGCGCTCGTCGACCAACGCGACAAAATATTTCAGGTGCCTCAGTTCGAATGCCGGGTTTCTTGTAGGTCTACGGGGCTCAACGTCAGTCATCACCTGTCTCATGTTGCTTAGAAGAATTGCAAACTATGACATCTGGTCGATATCATAGCTTATACCTATGAAAAAACCTCCTGCCATTTATTGGATGAAACACGATAAGGTGAATAACTGAGTCCAGTTTTCAGATGGCAGCGGGATTGGACGACGGCGTGGCAAGACATATGAAATTTATGGGCGGTTTGGCGGCGACGGCTCTTGCTGGCGTATTGGTGGCCGCACCACGCATATCACTTGCACAAGAAGCTGACAGTTCGACGGCCTTGGCGCCGATCACTGTGCAGAGCGAGGGGGCAGAAGATCCCAAGGCAGCGGTCAAGGGCTTCGTCGCCAAGTCCAGCTCAACCGCCACCAAGACCGGCACATCGCTGCTTGAAACGCAGCATTCGATCTCGGTCATCACCAATGACCAGATGCGAGCACAGGACGCGCAGACGGTGGGGCAGGCGGTGGAGTATTCCGCGGGCGTGTCCGGCGTGCCTTTTGGCTCTGATCCACGCTTCGATTCCCCGAGAATTCGCGGTTTTGATGGCCGTCAGGCACAGTTTCTCAACGGCCTGAGGATGATGCGAACGGCGGGCGCGCCGCCGATCGATCCCTACCAGCTGGAGCGGATTGAGGTTCTGCGCGGGCCGGCTTCCGTCATGTACGGGCAGGGAAATCCAGGCGGGATGATCAATCTGATCAGCAAGCGCCCCACATTCGACCGCTTTGGCGAGGTTGGCCTGCAGGCCGGCAGCTACGACACCTATGGCTCGTTCTTCGACGTAGGAGGCCCCGTCACCGATGGGTCCGACTTCGCCTACCGGCTGACCGGTCTCGTGCGCGCCGCCGGTGCCCAGACGGACAATCTCGACAACGATCGCTATTTCATCGCGCCGGCGCTGACTTGGCAGCCGGACGAGGACACCAAGCTCACGATCCTCACCAGTGTCCAGCACGACAATCCGAGCACGCCGTCTGGCCTGCCGGCACAGTTGACCTTGAATGCCACCGGCAATCGGCTGTCACGCGACTTCTTCGTCGGCGACAAAAGTTTCGACCACTCCGACAGAACCCTGACGAATCTCGGTTACGAGTTCGAACACCGTATCAGTGACGTCTGGACCTTCCGCCAGAATGTCCGTTATTCCAACCTTGATTGGAAGTACCAGGCACTCGGGATGTCAACGGCCGGCCTCGCGGCGGACGGGCGCACGATCAACCGCAATGCGACGTTCCAGGACGAGCAGCTCAACACTTTCAATATCGACAACAGTCTCCTAGCCGAATTCGATACCGGAGATATCGACCACAAACTGCTGATAGGGTTGGACTATCGCTATTTCGCCAATGACGTCAGCACGCAGTTCTGGCGTGCGACGCCGCTTGATGCCTTCAATCCGGTCTATGGTGGTCCGATCTCGCTTCTATCGAAGACAACCGACACACACGTCGATTCCGATCTGGAGCAAGTTAGCATCTACATCCAGGACGAAATGGCCTACAACAATTGGCGTGCTACCCTTGGGCTGCGACAGGACTGGGCGAGTACCAGCGGTACATCCTTCAGCGGTTTAACCAATCGGAGCCGGCCGCTGAACAAGGACGACCAGAAGCTGACCGGCCGCGCCGGCCTTGGTTATGTCTTCGACAGTGGCATCGCACCTTATGTCAGTTATGCCACGTCGTTCGAGCCGGTGCCTGTATCGACAAGCGGACAACTTCTTGAGCCAACGACCGGCAAGCAGATCGAGTTTGGCGTGAAATACCAACCGGAAGGCTGGAATGGCTTTTTCACGGCTGCAGTCTATGATCTACGCCAGAGCAACGTCTCGAACACCGTCGCATTGCCGGCGCCAAGTGTCGGAACCACGATCGAGCAGATCGGCAAAGTTCATGCCCGGGGCATCGAACTTGAGGGCGTCGCCAGCCTTGCGGAGGGTCTGGACCTCCATGCCGCCTACACGTATATGGACACCGAAATATCGGGCAAGACGGATAACGGCAAGCGGTTGGACAATGTCCCCGCGAACGCGGCAAGCCTTTGGCTCGACTACACCTTCCAGGAAGGGACTACACTGGAAGGGTTTGGAATTGGCGGGGGCGTCAGGTATGTCGGGCAACGGTACGGAGACACGGCAAACACATTCGATCTGGCTGGCGTCGCGCTTTTCGATGCCGCGATTCGCTACAAGAAAGAGGGCGTCACGGCGTCTCTCAATCTCAAGAATATTGCAGATAAGAACTATGTCTCAAGCTGCTCCTCGTTCGGGTGCACCTATGGTGACGGTCGGACAGTGATGGCAAGGTTGAGCTTCGCCTGGTAGGCGGCAAATCACAGTGGGCATATGACGGCAGACAATACTGGCAGATTACCTCTGATCGGGCGGCGGCAGGCTCTTGGCCTGCTCGCTGCCTCTGCCGTTGCATGGGGCGCTCGGGCTGACGAACCGAAAGGGATCGCTGCCATCGACTGGGCCATGCTCGAGACCACGATGGCGCTTGGCGTGACGCCGATTGCCGCGACCGAGCTTATTCAGTTCCGCAATGGTGCGGTCGAGCCCGAGATTCCGTCATCGGTAAGCGATCTCGGCCTGCGCGGCTCGCCGAACTTCGAACTGCTGCATCTGCTGAAACCTGAACTGATCCTGATTTCGCCATTCTACGTCAGGCACCAGCCAGCATTGGAAGCGATTGCCCCGGTCTTCTCCCTGCCGTTCTACGTCACGGGAGAGCCGCCCTACGCGAAGGCCTTGAATGCCGTTACGACTTTGGGCGATCGGCTCGACAGGACCGATGAGGCTGCAGCGGTTCTCTCGGCACAGGCGGCGTTGCTCGAACGCCTTCGCCAGAGTGTGGCTGCGTTTGCCGCGCGCCCCACCTACGTGATCAATGTCGGCGACGCCCGCCATTTCCGCGCTTTCGGTGCCGACAGCATGTTCGGTGATATCATGCAGCGGCTCGCGCTGCCAAACGCATGGACCGACCAGTCGCGCTTCACATTCGCCGCGCCGGTGCCGATGGAAAATCTTGCCGCCAATCCCGATGCCCGAATTGTCATCGTTTCGGATATCCCGGTGGAAGCGAGACGCGGCCTGCGCGACAGCATGATCTGGAAGTCGCTCAGGCCCGTTAGAGAGGGGCGCGTCGTCAACATCGGCAACGTCAACCCCTATGGCGGCATCACTGCCGGCCTTCGCTTCGCGCGATTGCTGAGTGAAGCGCTGCTGCAGAGCGGAGAGACGTTTTGATCGCACACCGATATTCCGTTGCTTGGCTGATCGGCTTAGCGCTTGCCGTCATTTTGTTTCTTCAGCACGCGATTGCTTTTCTACCCTTGTCTGCGTGGCCGGTCTTCCCGTTCGTGCCGGACGGCATGACGACGCAGCAGGTCATTCTGGCCTACGGCGTCCTCCCGAGAGGCGCGGTGGCCATACTCGCCGGCGCATGCCTGGGCCTTGCAGGGGCTCTGCTGCAGCGGCTGCTCGGAAATCCGATCGCCGATCCCTCGACGCTCGGCGTTTCGGCGGGCGCGCAGCTGGCCATTGTGACGGCAACGCTCTTCTATCCGGCCGTCCTGGATGGATATCGAGCGCTGGTGGCGCTAGCCGGTGCCGCCATCGCAACCGCTCTGGTGTTCCTGCTCGGCTGGCGCCGCAGTTTCGATCCGGTGACCATGGTTGTGTCGGGTCTTCTTGTCGGCATCACCTGCGGCGCGCTGTCCGCCGCGATGACGCTTTCGCAAGGCGAGTACCTGATGTCGCTGGTGACCTGGAACGGCGGTTCGCTCAGCCAGCAGGATTGGTCTGTCGCCGCCACGCTTGCGGTCGAGCTGGCCGTCGGCATGCCGACCACAGTCGCCCTGATGCGGCCGCTCACATTGGTGGGGCTTGGAGACAGTAGCGCGAAATCGCTCGGCGTCGGCCTCGCCGGCATTCGGATTGCGGTCGCGGTCATTGCCGTCGGCCTGACAGCGGGCGTTGCGGCCAGCGTCGGCCTCGTCAGTTTCGTCGGCCTAGCAGGACCGGCACTCGTGCGCGGGCTCGGTATTCGAAGGCCACATGCCATTCTCCTTGCGTCGCCGCTCGCCGGCGGCCTGCTTCTGTGGCTTTGCGATGGTCTCGTCCAGCTACTGGGATCGACGGTGAGCGAGACGTTTCCAACGGGCGCCATGACAGCCCTCATCGGTGGCCCGCTGCTGCTCTGGCTGCTGCCGAAGGTCAAGCCGGTCGAACTGCACGAACAGCGCGGCCACACGGTCGAGGCAAGGGCGCCTCGGGCGCGGCTGGCTATTCTCTTCGTTTTGCTGCCGCTGGTGGCCTTGACGGTATTGCTGTTCGCGCGGACACCAGCCGGATTCGCGCTGCTTTCCGCGCAGGATTTCGCCGATCTCCTACCGATGCGCTGGCCGCGACTGCTGGCTTCTGCCGCCGCCGGCAGTCTGCTTGCCATATCGGGTGCCATTCTCCAGCGCCTCACTGGCAATCCGCTTGCCAGCCCCGAGGTTCTCGGCGTCAGTGGGGGGGCAGGTGTCGGCTTTGCCGCTGCGATCACCATCGTGCCCGCAGCCGGCGTGGCGGAGCTTTTTGCCGGTGCCGGCATCGGGTCGCTCGTTGTGATGATCATCGTGATCGCCTTTGCCAGCCAGAGGCACCTTTCGCCGGAGAGGCTGTTGCTGGCCGGGATCGCGGTCAGCTCGCTCGCCTCCGCGGTCCTTTCCGCCTTGCTCGCCATCGGAGATCAGCGCTCCTGGCAGATCCTCGCGTGGCTCGGCGGCTCCTCGAGCACCGCGACGCCGGTTTCCTCAATCGTTCTTGCGGCTCTGGCAATCCTATGTACCGGGACTGTCCTGCTGTTTACACGGTGGCTGACACTGCTGCCGTTGGGACAGGCGGTGCCTGTCGCGCTCGGGGTTCCGCTCCGCTCGGCGCGGATATCGATGATCGTCATTGCGGGCTTGGCGACGGGCGCGGCATCGCTGCTCGTCGGGCCGTTGAGCTTTGTCGGGCTGATGGGCCCGCATATCGCAGAGCGGGCCGGGTTTGTCCGCCCGGCGCAACAACTGCTGGCATCTGCAGCGCTTGGTGCGCTTCTGATGATCATCGCCGATTTCGGTGCACGCACCGCGACGTTCCCTTACGAACTGCCGCTTGGTCTCTTCGCTGCCTTGGCGGGTTCGCCCTATTTGGTATGGCTGATTGCCCGGCGACGCTGAGCGTGATTACAGTGCGTCCGGCATGGCGACGCAAAGGCGCTCCGCAGGTGGTCGCAGCGAATCGATGATGCCTGCGAATAGCTGAACACCATCGGAGATCGCCGCACGCTTGCGCGCCAGGCCGTTCTCCCCGGGCAGGCGTACGCGATTGACACCCGGGCGCGGGGGATTGTCGTGGCAGGCATCCGCCAGCCAACCGGTCTGGCGCAGGAAATCATCACGTCCGCCGAAGGCCTGCGGATCGAAAACCTGAACGGTAACGGCAGCGTTCGTTCCCTTCGGCGCATCGGCCCGACCATATCCGGCAAGGCCCTGCGTGAACGCCTCGACGTGCAGCGCCATGCCGTAGCCCTTCTGGCCGTGATCCAGCCCGCCGGTCGGCAGCAGCGTCCCGCCACTTTCAAGCACACGCGGGTCGCGGCTCGGATTTCCTTCCGCGTCCATCAGCCAGTCGTGCTCGTATTGCCGTCCGTCCCGGACCAGCCGCTGGGCCATGTTGACCGTGGTGATGGATGCACTGATGTCGATGAGAATAGGGTCGCCTGGCGTCGGGATCCCGTGTGCGACCGGGTTCGGCGTATAGACGCCCTTGCGCCCACCGAATGGAGCCACCTGCGCGCCCGACGGGCTCGAGCTGGCGAAGCTGACCATGTAGCCACGTTCGGTTGCGATTGGAAGGTAGGCGGCGAGGCAGCCGATATGGTGGCTGTCGGCGATGGTGATTGTCGCTGTCCCGAAACGCTCGGCGCGTTCGCAGGCGAGCTTGACCGCCTCCGATGTCAGCCATGCTCCGGGCAGGCGCTGTCCGCGCCAGGCGACCGCAGGCCCGCGATCCGAAATGATCTCCGGCATCCCATCGCATTTCATGATGCCGTCGGCCACGCTCTGCAGATACCATGCCGCCAGTGCGAGCCCGTGGGTGGAGTGGCCCATGAGGTCGGCCTCCACCAGATAGTAGGCGATGGCTGCGGCCTTGGCCTCTTCGACGCCGGCGGCAGTGAACAATGCCTTGGCAAAATCGCGCAGCGCCTGCGGCGCATAACGGATATCGGCGGTGTCACTCATTGATCTCTCTTTCAGCTGTTGTCGCGCCGTTCAGCGCGCGAGAAAGCGTGGGGCTAGCGGCTTGCCGTCGAGCACGGCAAGCACGTTTTCCGCCGCCATCACCGACACGGCTCGCTTGGCATCGATCGTGACGCCGGGCACATGCGGCGTGACGATCGTGTTGGACAGTTGGAACAGCGGATTGTCGATGCCCGGCGCCTCGCTGGCGAAGCTGTCGAGACCGGCGCCGGCAAGACGGCCCTCCTCAAGCGCCAGCACAAGCGCTGGCTCATCGATCACTTCGCCGCGCGCCGTATTGATCAACAGCGCTCCCGGCTTCATCAGCGCGATGCGACGGGCGTCGATCAGGGCGTGCGTCTCCGGCGTCAATGGACAGTGCAGGCTGACGATGTCGGCGGTCGATAGCAGAGCGTCGAGGTCGGTCTCGCGGCGAACGCCTGACGCGAATGCGCTGTCAGGCGTATGTGGGTCAAAGGCGGCGACGACCATGCCGATGGCGCCGGCCATTCTGGCCAGTGTCTGGCCAATGAAGCCGAAGCCGACGATGCCGAGCGTCTGGCCACGCAGCTCCCGGCCATGATACTGGTTCTTGTCCCAGATGCCGTCGCGGATCAGCGCGTCCTGTCGTGGCAGGTCCTTGACCAGGGTCATGATCAGCGCAAGAGCATGCTCGGCCACCGAATGCCCGTTGCTGCCTGTCGTTATCGAAACGGAAATGCCAAGCTCCGTCGCGGCCTTGATGTCGATATCGTTGGTGCCAACGCCATGCTTGGCGATGTGGCACAGCCGGCCGCCCGCCTTCATTTCCTCCGCACCCAGGGTGTCTGTGAGCAGCCTGACAATGACGGCATCCGGCTTGTGCGCCTTCATGATGTCGACGATCTCGGCACGGGTGATGTAGGGCGCCGTCGTGACAACCGTCGCACCGGTTTCCACCAGGATGGCCAGACCCTCGGGCGCGAGTTCTCCGCCAAGGATGATGATCCTTTTGTCCATCGCTCATCTCCTCCCGAGAGAATGGAGCGCAATACGCAAAGATGCGTCTGGCAGTTCATGTCCGATTGTGACGTTCAGGCAGCCTGACGACGCGGTGAACGCGCCATGAGTCGCGCATAGGCGATGGCCGACAGCATGTTGACGTGATTGGCCTTGCCGGTTCCGGCGATATCGAAGGCCGTGCCATGATCGACCGAGACCCGGTCGATCGGCAGGCCGAGAGAGACGTTGACCGCGGTGTCGAAAGCGACGAGCTTGATCGGGATATGTCCCTGATCATGATACTGTGCGATGATCAGATCAAAGGCACCATTAAAGGCGCGCGCGAAGACGGTATCGGCGGAGATCGGGCCGACGACGTCGATGCCCTTGGCCTGCGCAAGTTCGACGGCCGGTGCCAGGAATTCCACGTCCTCGGTGCCGAACAAGCCGTTTTCACCGCAATGCGGATTGAGGCCGGCAACAGCGATGCGGGCCTTCTTGCCAAGCCGCATGAAGTGATTGTGTCCGGCCTCGATCGTTGCCAGCACGCGGTCGGTCCTGGCCCGCTCGATCGCGCCCTTCAGCGAGATGTGGGTGGATACGTGAATGGTGTTGAGTCGCTCGGATGCGAGCAGCATGAAAGAGCTCTTCGAACCCGTCAGGTGCGCCAGGAGACCCGTATGGCCGTCGAAATGGTGGCCCGCAAGGTTCATGGCCTCCTTGTTGATCGGCGCCGTCACGATCACATCGGCTTGGCCCGACATGGCCAGGTCGACAGCGCGTGTGATGTAACGGACCGACGCATCGCCTGCGACAGGGCTGACCTTGCCGATCTCGGGCAGCGCTGCGCCGAGATCGACCTCGTCAACGGCAATCTTGCCGGCGCCTGCAACGCCCGATGGCGCGAATGTGAGCTCGGTTCCGGCGGATCGGTTGGCCCGTTCGAGCGCTTCGGTGTTTCCAACGATGACGAAATCGCGGCGCTCCAGTTCGGGCATGGCTGCCAGCGCCTTGACGATCACCTCGGGGCCGACGCCTGCCGGATCACCCAGCGTCACCGCGACCTTCGCATTCCTGTCCATCAGTCAGTTTCCTTTTTGAACGGCAAGCGCCTAGAAGGCGGCCTCGTAGATCGAGCGGATATCGGCGCGCGACAAGTCGCGCGGATTGTTGTCAAGCAGACGGCGGATGGCAAACGCATCATCGGCCATGGCATCCAAATCGCTATCCGGGACGCCGAGCGCCGAAAGCTTCATCTCGATGCCGAGATCGGCGCAGAAGCCATAGGCCGCCTCGAATACCGATCGCACATCACCAGACGCCTTGCGCCCGAGCGCATCCATCACCGCCTGTGTCTTGTCAGGAGCCGATGGCGTGTTGAACGCCAGCACATGCGGGAAAATCAGCGCGTTGGCAGCGCCATGGGCGACGTGCCATCGGGTTCCGAGTGGATAGGCAAGCGCATGACCGCCGGCCGTGTTGACGGGGCCAAGACAGAAGCCGCCGTAAAGCGAGGCCAGCGACAGGCCGGCGCGCGCTTCGGCATCGGACCCATCCTCGACCGCACGCGCCAGATATTTGCCGACCAGCCGCGTTCCCTCGATCGCATAGAGGTCGATCATCGGATGGGCCTTGCGGTTGGTATAGGCCTCGACGCAATGTGCCATGGCATCGACGCCGGTGGCGGCAGTCGTTCGCGCGGGAACGGTGAATGTCAGCGAAGGATCGATGACCGCGATGTCTGCCAGCATGTGTATGCTCTCGACGGCGAGTTTGGCCATTGTGTTCGGATCGGTGACCAACGCTCGGATGCCGGCTTCACTGCCGGTTCCTGCCGTCGTCGGCACCTGTGCGAGCGCGACGCGCCGTGGACCGTGAACCTTGTTCGGGCCGACGACCTCGTGCAACGTCTGCGACGAACCGGCCAGCACCGCGGCGAGCTTTGCCAGGTCCATGGCGCTCCCGCCGCCGAAGCCGACAATAAGCTGCGCATCGGCGGCATTTGCTGCCTCAAGGACCTTGTCAAGATTGGCGGCGTCGGGTTCAGGGGTCACGTCTGCGAACACGGTGACGTCGCCCTTGAGTCTGAGCGCATCCACCCGCTTTGCATTGAAGGCGTCTGAGATCACCAGGATGCGGCTATAGCCCTTGTCGGTTGCCCACTTGCCGAGACGCTCAGCGGTCCCGACACCAAACTCGATCCGGTGCGGCCGGATGATTGTAATAGGTGAATCCAAGCTGACCACTGGACCACTCCTCCCTGCGGTACTGCGGTTCAATAACCGCCAAGATGTAAAATTGTTATATCAGCCGACTGATCTTGGCAAGCTTTGCGATCTGTCTTGTCAGAAAATTGTTCCGAAGGCCGGTTGTTCCGCAAAAGAGAAAGCCTTCTGACACTTGCTATCAAATTGATAAATATAAAATTTATCGACTCCTCGACAAGGATCAGTGCTTGCCTGCGTCACAGGTTGGCTCGCCTGCCACCTCGTCTTGACTTGTCAATTTCGGCATTCGATACGGTCTCGTCCGGCGCCGTGACGCGCCAGGTAAGGCCGTGGTTCACGTGCGAGGCGGCCGCTGTTTCAGCTGATCGCTTCAGCAGACAAGCGCACATATTTGATGGCGCGACGATAGTAAGTGTAGGCGATATGCACCACACCATCGGACCCTTGCGTGATCGACGGGTAGGAGAATTCGCGGTTTACAGAATCCTTCGAATTGTTGCTCAAGCAGTACCCGTCGCCGGTGTCGAGGTCGATGTGGCGGGGGAAGCTTCGCCCGCCGTCGGTCGAAAAGGCAAGGCTGAGCGGCGCGCGCGGCACGCCCCAGATGGCCTTGCGCCGTTCGCTCGGTGCTTCCGGCGCTGCGACGGTCTCTTCGTCGCCCTCGATCTCGTCGTAAAGCGACACCCGCCGAGCATCCGACATCGAAGCGTTGCAATGATTGTAAACCATTGCAATCACGTCATCTTTTAGCTTTTTAGCTTGGATCGAAGAATTATTGTTTGGCAGATTGACTGGCTCCGGCGCACTCCAGCTTTCACCCCCGTCGCTTGAGCGGCTGGCGAGAACGTATTCCGAGAAGCGGTTGCGGTAGAAGGCAACGAGGTTGTCGCCGTCCAGCGGCACGATATTCATGTGGACCGCGCCAAGGCTCTCTGGAACAGCCGTCATTGTCCAGCTCTCACCTGCATCGCGCGACATCAGCACGGCCGCCGTGTCGGCGTCGCCGGTCCAACGTTCGCCGGGAAGCCCGACACAACGGAATACTGGCAGGAGCCATGTCCCGCGGCTGTTGACGATGATCGGTTGGCGGACAAATGTGCCGGGAAGGTCACATAAAACATTGACGTCACCGAACGTCCTGCCGCCATCCCCTGATATGCGACATTTGACAACCGAGCCGTCCTGGTTTCCAGATGTCTGCGAGGTGTAAAGCAGCCAGACATTTCCGTCCGGCGCATTGAAAAGAAGAGGGTTTTGCTCCGATTTCGCCGGGTCGTCCGACATTTTTTCCGGAGCAGACCAGCGCTCTGCGCCTGGCCGCAATCGCGACATGTAAATCGAGATGTCACCCATGCCTTCCATGGTGCCGCCAAACCAGACGCAGGTCAGGGTTCCGTCCGGAAGAAAGGCCAGATTGGCCGCATGATTTTGAATGCAGGGCGAGGGGAGGTAGGCGTCTCCCCTTCCTGCTTGCGCGGGATTGGCAATGATCTCCCCGGTCATCAGCCCCGGGATGGCGTCCGCCGGCAATCCTGTGAAGCTCATGATCGGTCTCCTCAGGGCAGATTGGCGTAGGCGTCGGACAGGGCGGCATAATCGGCATCGCTGATCGGCATCAATGGTGCGCGGGTGCGCTTCCAGGCTGCGTTTCCTGTTTTCAGGCCGACCATGGCCTTGATTGTCGGAATCTGCACATAGGAATTGGACAGCGTGCGATAGGCGTTGATCCGCGCCTGTGCTGTGTCGACAGCGGCTTGCTCTGCGGCGTTGTGGACCTTGTCGTAAACGGTGCGCAACGAATCTGCGACCAGATTGGATGTTGCCGTGATGCAGCCCGCACCGCCTGCTTTGAGCAGCGGCAGTAGCAACGGATCCGCGCCAGCCAAGACCGAAAAGCCTGGATAGGCGGCGATGATTGCCTGCATGTTGTTGAAATCACCTGCAGATTCCTTGATGCCGACGACGGTATCTGGGAAGGCTTCGATCAGCCGGCCGATCAATGGCACAGATAGCGGGATGCCTGAGACCTGCGGAATGTGGTAGAGAATAACCTGCAGTCTGTTGTCGCCGACGCCTTCCAGAATTTGCGAGTAGGCAGCCAGCAGTCCGTCGTCGGAAACGCCCTTGTAATAGAAGGGCGGCAACATCACGACTTTGGTAACGCCCAGTGAAAGGGCGTGCTTGGTCAGTTCCACCGTTTCGGCGATAGCGACGACGCCGGTGCCGGGCAGCAGCCTGTCGGCGGGAACGCCGGCCTTCAATGCGGCATCGAGAATTGCCCGTCGTTCGCTTGATGAGAAAGAGTTTGCCTCGCCCGTGGTGCCGAGCAGGGCGACGCCGTGGCAACCTTCCTCAAGTAGGCGCTTGCAATGTTCGGTGAAGAGCCCGAGATCCGGGCTGCCGTCTGCGTTCAGCGGTGTGGCCGCTGCACTGAATACGCCGGTGATCCTGTGGTTGTTCATGTCGTCCTCCTCGGATGAACGCCGCCGAGCTGGCGGCAGAGGCCGGTATCTGGCCTGCAAGATGCGGTTTTCATCATCCTGTCTCGTCATGTTGTCAATATGATAATCGGAATGGATTGGCCTTCGATTTTTCAAGGCATTGAAAAATATGAATTAAAATTTTGACCTGACAAAGGTTGTCGAAGGAGAATTAATTTTGATTGACATATTTACATTATGGAGCGAGTGTTCGGCCATGTCGTGACGCACTTTCGGGAAAGAGTGGAAGTGAGCGTCATTAAACTTGCCATGGGAGGGCAACATGACTGATCGGAATGAAGGGAAGACTGCGTCGAATGCGCAGATGTCGCGCCGCGATGCGCTGAAGCTCGGCCTTGCGGCCGGCGTCGGCCTCACTGTTTTCGGCCTCAATGCCAAGATCGTGCTTGCCGATGATGGCCAGGTGCTGAAGGTCGCCAATCCGGCGTTCAATCAGGATTGGTCGCCTTTGCGCGGTGGTGGTGTTCCTTTCCGCTGGAACTCGGTCTGGTGGGCGTCGCCGATGTATTTCGACAGCGAAGGCAAGATCGAGCCTTATGTCTTCACCAGCTGGGAATCGCCCGACAACAAAGTCTGGACCTTCAAGATCGACCCGAAGGCCGTGTTCTCCGACGGCAGCAAGATCACATCGGCTGACGTCAAGGGATCCTGGGAAGTCGCTTCCATGCCCAACACCAAGAGCCAGCGCGCCGACCAGGTGCTAAGCAAGGTTGCGGGCTACAAGGAAATCGGCGCCGGCTCCGGCAATGAGTTGACCGGTGTCGCGACGCCTGACGAAGGCACCGTCGTCGTCACCCTGACGGAAGCCGATCCGATCTTCTTCATGCGCCTTGCCAACCACATTGCGCCGATCACCAAGGCATCGCAGTCGCGCGGCAGCGATGGCGAGGAAGTGGCGGATTGGTACAAGCCCGACAGCAGCGCCGTCTATTCCGGCCCGTTCAAGCTCACCAGCATTGATATCGATGCCGGCAAGCTGGTGTTCGAACCGAACGAGAACTTCTTCGGTCCGAAGCCGAAGCTGGCGCGCATCGAGATCACCTCGATCGAAGACAACGTCACCGCGACGTCGCTGATCAAGTCGGGCGAGTTCAACGCCCATACGGAGCTGGTGACCTCGACGATCATCCAGGATCTCGGTCCCGAATTCTCTGCCGGCCCGCTGATCCCGACCAGCCAGCACTTCTGGTTCAACGTCACCCGCGCACCGATGGACGATCCGAAGGTCCGTCAGGCGTTGATCATGGCGATCGACCGCGACGGCTTGTTCAAGGCGTCCTACCCCGATGGGCCGCACAAGAAGGCCGACCAGATTCTGAACTCCGTGCCCGGCGCCGACAATTCCGGCTTTGAGCCCTTCCCGTATGATCCAGCGGCGGCCAAGAAGCTGTTGGCTGAATCCAGCTACGGCGGTCCTGAGCGTCTGCCAAAGATCCTCTTCGTCGGTATCTCCGCGCCGGCTATCCAGGCCGCCGCGCAGTACATCGCCGAACAGTGGCGCCAAAACCTCGGCATCACCGCCGTCGACATGAAGCCGCAGCAGGATAGCTATGCCGGTCCGGACCAGAACGCGGTACAGATCTTCCGCGACGACGTGGGCACCCGCGTGCCAGACGCTGTTTCCTATCTCGCCGGCTGCATCGCCTCGACCTCGTCGAACGCCCAGAACAAGCTCGGCGGCTACAAGAACGACAAGGTGGACGCCGCACTTTCCGAGGCAGCGACCAAGGCTGCCGACGATCCCGAGCGCATCAAACTCGCCCAGGATGCCCAGAAGGCATTCCGCGAGGATTGGGCCTTCATTCCATGGTATTCTCAGGCGATGTCGCGCTGGGCCACAAAGGAGGTCAAGGGCATGGAGAAGAACCTCGACTGGCAGGTCGTGGCACCCTGGGACATCTCGATCGGCTGAGCTGACAGAGCTATCCGGAATTAGCCCCTGGGCACTAGCAACCGCGCGAAGACCGCAAGGCCTTCGCGCATATTCCAAGAAGAGACGGCATGTTCCGCGGGCTAGGTCTGTGTGAGCGATCGTGCCGACCAACAGGTGGGAGGTGACCTTGTTACGCTACGTGCTGACCCGGTTTGCCATCTGGATTCCGTCCGTTCTGATCGTGATGCTGGCCGTCTATGCGCTGGCCTTCTACGGCGCCGGCGATCCGATCAAGCTTATCTTTCTGCGTGCGCCCGGCGATGTCGCCTATAACCCCCAGCGCATCGAGGCCATTCGCGAGAGTGCGGGGCTGAACAAGCCCTTCCTCATGCAGTTCGGCACCTATATCTGGAACCTGCTGCATGGCCAGTTCGGCAATTCGCTGACCTCGGGTCGCTCGGTCTGGGCCATGGTGTCGGCAGCCGCTCCCGTCTCGTTCAAGCTGGCGCTCTGTTCCATCATCTTGACGACGGTCATCGCCATTCCCCTTGGCATGATCGCCGCCATGAACCAGAACAGCCGTCTCGACTACGCCATCCTCGGCTCGGCCCTGTTCCTCTGGGCAATCCCCGCCTATGTCGCCGGTCCACTGCTGATGGTCGGCCTCATCGTCCTGCTTCCTGGCGCCAGCGTGCCCTATGGCTGGGGTGGCGTGTTCGACGTGCGCATCCTGTTGCCGCTGATCGTGCTTTCCTTCCAGCCGATTGCGCTGATCGTCCGACAGACGCGCGCCGCCGTCATCGAGGTTTTGTCGGAGGATTTCGTCCGCACCGCCCGGGCCAAAGGCGTCCCTGAGATCATCGTGGCGCTGCGCCATATCCTGCGCCCTGTATTGACGCCCGTCGTCACCCAACTCGGCCTGATCATGATCACCATCGTCAACGGAGCGATCTTCGTCGAACTCGTCTTTGGTCTGCCGGGTCTCGGTCGCCTGACTGTGCAAGCGCTGACAAATTCCGACTACCCCGTCATTCTGGCGATCACCCTGATCGGATCGTTTCTGGTGATGATGTCGAACCTTCTGGTCGACGTGCTCTACCCAATGCTCGATCCGCGTGCCAACGATTCAAGAAGGAGCCGCTGACCATGTCCGCCGTCCCTCTCTCTCCCGTCGCCATCCCGGACGAAGCACCCGTCAGCCTTTGGCGCGACGCGTGGTATCGCCTGAAGCGCAACAAACTCGCCGTCTTCGGCCTGATCGTGGTGCTGATCCTCGCCTTCGCGGCGATCTTCGGACCCTATCTGACGCCGTTCGACTATCTCAGCCAAGATTTGCAGGCGCGCAACGCCGCACCGTCGCTGCAGCACCTCTTCGGCACCGACGACCTCGGCCGCGATGTGTTCAGCCGCGTCGTCTTCGGCACGCGAACGGCCTTCCTGGTTGCCGTCATCGTCACCGTGATCGCAGTCTTCATCGGTACCGTGCTTGGCGCCATCGCCGGCTTCTTCGGCAATCCGTTCGACCGCATAATCATGTGGGTGACAGACATGACGATGTCGGTGCCGAACCTGCTGCTCGTCGTCGTGATCAACGCATCGCTAAAGTCACCGATCACCAAGTGGATGGAAGCGCAGTATCTGGCGACTCTTAATCCATTCTATCGCCAGACCATCTGGGTCGATTTCATGCTGGTCTTCGGCTCGATGGCGCTGATTTCCTGGCCGCCCTATGCTCGCCTCGTGCGCGCCCAGGTCCTGTCGATCCGCAGCCGGCCCTATATCACCGCCGCGCAGGCGCTTGGTCTCTCTAACTGGATCATCATGAAGCGCTATGTGATCCCGAACGCGCTCGGCCCGCTGATTGTCTCCGTCAGCGCCGGCCTTGGCACGGCGATGGTGCTGGAAAGCGCCTTCAGCTTCCTCGGAGTCGGCGTCAATCCGCCCACGCCTAGTTGGGGCAACATGATCTCCGACGGCCTGCGCGTCTGGCAGCACTACCCGCATCTGCTGGCTGCCCCTGCCGCTGTCCTCGGCCTTGCATCGGTCGCCTTCAGCTTCCTTGGCGATGGCCTCAACGACGCCCTCAATCCGCGGGGAGCCAAATGATGACCCAGGCGATGAACACCACGCGATCCAACGAGAAATTGCTCGATGTCCGCGGCCTGACCGTCGAGATCGACGGCAGGAACGGCCCGGCAGTCGTCGTCGATGGCATCGATCTCTACGTCAACAGGGGCGAGACGCTGGGCGTCGTCGGCGAGTCCGGCTGCGGCAAGAGCCTGACGATGCTGAGCCTGATGCGGCTGCTGCCGAACAAGATCAAGGTCACCAAGGGTTCAGCAAGCTTCGACGGCCACGACCTGCAGAAGATGTCGAACAAGGAACTGCGCAAGGTGCGCGGCGGCGACATCGGCTTCGTCTTCCAGGATCCGATGACCTCGCTCAACCCGGTCATGCGCATCGGCGACCAGATCTGCGAACCGCTGATCTATCATCGCGGCATGAAGAAAGCCGAGGCTCGCGTACGGGCCGTCGAATTGCTCCGCCTCGTCGGCATTCCCGGCCCGGAAGAGCGGCTGCAGGCCTATCCGCATGAGCTCTCAGGCGGCATGCGCCAGCGCGTGATGATCGCCATTGGCCTCGCCTGCAACCCTAAGCTCCTGATCGCCGACGAACCGACGACGGCGCTCGACGTTACTATCCAGGCGCAAATCGTCGATCTGGTGAAGGACTTGCGCGCCAAGCTCGGCATGTCGGTCGTCTGGATCACCCACGATCTAGCGCTGATCGCCGGTCTCGTCGATCGCGTCGCCGTGCTTTACGCCGGAACCGTAGTCGAGGATGCCCCCGTTGACGAACTCTACGCCCGTCCCAGCCACCCCTATACGCGCGGTCTCCTGGCCTCGATCCCCAAGCTGTCGGATGCGCCGGCAAGCCGGTTGAGCTCGATCGGCGGCACGCCGCCGGAACCCGGTCGTCGCCCCAAGGGATGTCCGTTCGCGCCGCGCTGTCCGTTAGCGGAAGCGATCTGTCACGAGCGCGTGCCGAAGCTCGAGCCGATCTCCGGTGCTGGAAACCACCGGACCGCCTGCTTCGTCGTCCAGAAAATGCAGGAGGCTGCGTGATGGGTGCTCAACCGCTGCTGAAGATCGAAAATCTCGTCAAGCATTTCCACGTCCGTCTCGGCGCCTTCGGCGAGCGGTCTGCGACCGTCTACGCCCTCGACAACGTCAATCTCGACATCATGGAGGGAGAGACTCTGTCGCTCGTCGGCGAATCCGGTTGCGGCAAGTCGACGACGGGCTTCACCATCCTCAATCTCTACAAGGCAACATCGGGCAAGGTCGTCTACAAGGGCCAGGATCTGGCGACGCTCGACGAAAAGCAGATGCGCCCTTTCCGTCGCGACCTGCAGATCGTCTTCCAGGATCCCTATTCGACGCTCAACCCGCGCATGACGATCGGCGAAGCCGTCGGCGAACCGATTCTTTTCCACAAGCTCTGCAACAAGGCCGAACTGAAGGACAGGATCGCGTCGCTGCTGACCGACGTCGGCCTGCCCACCCGCTTCGCACAGCGCTACCCGCACGAACTGTCAGGTGGCCAGCGCCAGCGCGTGGTCATCGCCAGGGCACTGGCCTGCCAGCCCAAATTCATTGTCTGCGATGAGGCTATCTCTGCGCTCGACGTGTCGATCCAGGCGCAGATCATCAACCTGCTGCTCGACCTGCAGGAAAAGTATGGGCTAACCTACCTCTTCATCGCCCACGATCTCGCCGTGGTGCGCCATATCAGCACCCGTGTCGGCGTCATGTATCTTGGCCGTCTGGCCGAGCTTGCGACGCGGGAGGAGTTGTTCGAAAATCCGCTGCATCCCTACACGAAAGCGCTGCTTTCGGCGGTGCCGGAAACGGATCCGGAACTCGAACGCACCCGCAACCGGCAGATTTTGCAGGGCGACGTACCGAGCCCGCTCAGCCCGCCGAGCGGCTGTCGGTTTCACACGCGCTGCCCGATCGCCATGGAGGTGTGTGGCAAGGTCGTGCCTGAGTGGAAGGAAGCAAAGCCCGGACATCTGGTGGCATGTCACGCCGTCAATACGGGACAGGAACACGCGGGATTGAATGGATGACGGTCAAGGTCGCGATCATCGCTGACGATCTCACCGGCGCGCTCGATACGGGGACGCCCTTCGTCGAGGCCGGGCTTTCCGTCGCCGTCGCGATCGAGATCGAAGGGATCGCGCAAGCCATCGCCACCGGTTGCGAGGTTGTCGTCGTCAACACGGCCTCAAGAGCCCTCCAGGAGGAGGAAGCGGCAAGAAGGGTCGGCCTCGCGGCTAACGCCTTTCTTGCCGTCTTGCCGGAGATCATCCTGAAAAAGATCGACTCGCGCCTGAAGGGGAATGTCGCAGCCGAAAGCGCTGCTCTGGCCGCCGTGTTCGGCCACACATCGATTGTCATATCGCCGGCGATCCCCGATCAGGAGCGGTTTACACGGAACGGACATGTTGTTGGCCGGGGGGTTGACCAGCCGCTGCCGATCGCAGTCCTGTTTGCAGGGCGCGACAAGAGCGTGCTGGTTGCCGACGTCAACAGTGATGCGGATCTGGACCTTCTCGTCACCTCGCACGATTGGACCACGACGCTTGCCGTTGGCGCACGTGGTATCGGCAGCGCTCTTGCCCGCAGCGTGCGGTTGAAGAGCCGAGAAAATCCAAATTTCGAGCCGATGCCCAAGACACTCTTTGCCTTCGGCTCACGCGATCCGATAACGGTTGCGCAGATGGCTAGACTGGAAGCGGGCGGTGGTCTTCACGCGGTCGTCGATGCGCCGGCGGGGTTGATCCAGCGGACCGGAACGCTCACCCTGCCTGCCTTGCTTCGGTGCAGCGGTGACATCATCGGCAGTCCAGAAGCCGTGGCAGACCGGTTCGCGGATGGCGTCAAGTCTGCGATGGAGGAGACCCATCCGGATATGCTGATGGTCGGCGGTGGCGATACGGCGCTGGCAGTGTTCCGGACGCTCGGCGTCAGCGTTCTGTTGCCGAAGGGCGAGATCGAACCGGGGATTCCGTGGTTCGACGTCACGACCAAAGGCGGCCGCCATTTCAGATGCGCGGTCAAGTCGGGGGGCTTCGGGAATTCTGATAGTTTGCTAAGACTGGTGCCGCAGAATCAGGCGGCGTGAGACAAAGCCGGCGGGGAGAATGAAGGTGGATGACGTAAACGGTGCACCGACCAGTGCGCAGGCGGCCCCGGCAGCAAAGCCGGAGCGTGCCAAGCCTTCCAAGCTGGTCGATCGTGTGTTCGATCAATTGCAGGAGCGCATTCGCGCCGGAAACTATCCCCCGGACTCGCGTCTTCCGGGCGAGCACGAGCTTGCCTCGATGCTTGGCGTCTCGCGCCCGATCGTTCGTGATGCATTGGCGAAGTTGCGTGACCAAGGCATGGTCTATGCGCGGCAAGGCGCTGGTACGTTTGTCAGCGCCAACACTTCGCCGACGACTCATCTGTCCTATTCTCCGGTCAAGACCATCGCGGACATCCAGCGCTGCTATGAGTTCCGCCTGACGATCGAGCCGGCCGCCGCCTACTTCGCCGCCAAGCGCCGCGATGAGGCGGCCATCCAGAAGATTGCGTCGGCGCTGGCCGATCTCAGGGAAGCGACGAGCCATCAGTTACACCGCACCGATGCCGATTTCAATTTCCACCGCGCCGTCACCGAGGCGGCCAACAACCATTATTACACAGCCTCGATCGATGCGCTCAAGGCACATATCGCCGTTGGCATGCACCTTCACGGCCTGTCGCTGCTCGGTCCAAGGCCGGGGCTGGAGCAGGTCTTCCAGGAGCATAACACGATCTACAAGGCGATCGCCGAGGGCAGGGCCGAGGAAGCGCGCGATCTGATGCGGACGCACCTTGAGGGGTCACGGGACCGTCTGTTTGAAGGCAGAGCGCTCGATCTCTCCTTTTGATAGCCTTTGCGTCCGTCAGCTGGGCGGTGCGCCGAGCGCATGCAGGATACCGCGCAGTTCCGCCAGTCCTCTGAGGCGGCCGATGGCTGGGTATCCCGGTGTCGTATTCTTGGTCAGGTCGTCGAGCATGCGATGGCCGTGGTCGGAACGGAATACGATGGTATCGGCCGCTTTTCTGTTGCGATCTTCGGCGACGAGTTCTTTTAGGACGGCCACCATGTCGACATCGCCCTCCAGATGCGCGCTTTCATGAAAGCTGCGGCCGTCACCTTCGCGCTTGGTTGCGCGCAGATGCGCGAAATGGATGCGCGAGGCGAAACGGCGGGCTATGGCGGGCAGGTCATTTTCGGCGCGCACACCGAGGCTTCCCGTGCAGTAACACATGCCGTTGGCGCTTGAGGGCACCGCGTCGAACAACGCTGCATAGTCTTCGGCGGTCGAAGCGATTCGTGGCAGACCGAACAGTGAGCGGGGCGGATCGTCTGGATGTAGCGTCAGCTTGACGCCACGTGCCTCGGCAACCGGGGTGACGGCCTCCAGAAACTCGACCAGATGTTGACGTAGTCTTGCGGCGTCAATGCCGGCATAGGCGGCGAGCCGGTCGCGAAATTCCGGGATGGTGAGGGGCTCGGTCGTCGATCCCGGGAGTGCAGACGTGATATTGCGGGTGATATCGGCGACATCGCCCTCTGACATCGCTTCGAAAACGGCACGGGCGCGTGCCTTGTCGTCTGCCGAATAGGCCGTTTGCGCCCCGTCCCGCTCGAGGATGAAGAGATCGAATGCAGCGAACTTTTCATGATCGAAGCGCATGGCCGTGGCGCCGGTGTCGATGACATGATCCAGGTCGGTGCGCGTCCAGTCGACCACGGGCATGAAATTGTAGCAGACGATGGGGATGTCGCAGGCAGCAACCGCTTCGAGGCTGGCGATCCATGCTTCGATCTCGCTCTTGGCCTGCCCACCCTTGCGCTTGACGGCATCGGGAATGGGAATGCTCTCGACCACCGACCAGGTGAGGCTCGAGCGGCCCGGCGGTGTCATTTCGATCATCGCCTGACGTTCGCGAACTTCGGCTTTGGTCCAGGCGCGCCCGATCGGCACATGATGCAACGACGACACGATGTTGGTCGCGCCGGTCTGCCGGACCTCGTCGAGCGCCACCGGCGCGTCCGGCCCGAACCATCTCCAACCCTGTCGCATCTGTTTCCTCCTTTGTGTATTGCAGTGTCGCTGTACTCAGCAAAAATAATCTGGAAAGCGCGTGCGAAGCTCGGCGACATCGGGGATGACGGCGCTCAGATGATGCGTCATTGCCGCCCGCGCTGCCTGCACTTCATGTGCTGCAATTGCGTCACGGATGACAGCATGCTCACGCACCACATTTTCCATACGTCCCAGCACCGGAAGTGTCAGCCTCCGGGCGCGGTCGATCTGCACCTTCACGGATTTCAGGATGGCCCATATGCCGGGGTATCCGGCGATCTGCGCGATCGCCTCGTGGAAGGCTTCGTCCTCTTCGTGAAAACCTGACGTATCGCCTAGAATAGCCAGCGCGCGTTGGCGTGTGATGATGGCGTCGAGCCGGGCGATGTCCGCTGCGGCCGCGACCTCCGCTGCTTGTTCAACGGTCGTTCCCTCCAGCGCCTTGCGGACGACGACGGCTTCGGGAATGGCCGATACCGGCACGCGTGAAACGACTGTGCCCGCCTGCGGATAGATATCGACGAGCCCGCCCTCCGACAGTCGAAGCAACGCTTCGCGCACCGGTGTGCGACTGACACCGAAATCCTCGGCGATGCGTTTTTCCTGAAGCGGCATGCCGGGCGGCATCCGGAGCGACAGGATGTCCTGATAAAGCCGGTCATAGATCGCATCGGCCGTCGTCACGCGCCTGATTTTCGCCGGCCTCTCGGCGAGCGCCGGAAAGTCGGTGACTGCGGGATCGACGGCTGGCTGCATGATTGACCCTGAAGATTGACTTGAACATGAATACTAGTATATCAATTTATAACGACTGCCAAGCTGCGCCGAGGAGGAACGGTGTTTTTGGCAGATGTTTCAGGAGGTTCCGAACAGTCAGTCAGGCAGCAATCCGGTCGCATCGGCAGATCGGAGCGCGACTATTTACAGGCAAGTCGCGCTTGTCTGACGCCGTCACCAGAGGAGGAGAGACAGCATGAAAATCACCCGCAGAACATTTGTCGGGACGGCCGCGAGCGCGGCGGTCGCAAGCATGCTCCCGGTCAAGGTGTGGGCACAGGCGAAGAAGCCGGCAAGCCCCGTGACTATCACCATCGCCGACGTTGCCGGCAATCTGGCGCTAACGCAGGGCATGTTCGAGGCCTATGCATCCGAGAAGGCCGACTGGGTATCAAGCTTTGCCTTTACCAAGGCCCCGGCACCGGAGCTTCCGGGAAAGATCAAGGCGCAGCAAGCCGCGGGCAAGGTCGATATCGACCTGGTGCTGACCGGCACTGACGCGCTATCTGCCGGCCTCGACCAGGGGCTTTGGCTCGATCTCGCGTCACACAAATCGGAACTGCCCAATCTCGAAAGCATCCTGCAGCCGCAAGCCTTCAAGATGCAGGCGCTGGCGAAGGATCAGGGCGTTGTCATCACCTACTATCCGTCCGGCCCGTTGATCGAATATATGCCGGACAAGGTTCCAACGCCGCCAAAGTCGGCGCCCGAACTGCTTGAATGGGCGAAGGCCAACAAGAACAAGTTCATCTACGCGCGCCCTGCAAATTCCGGTCCGGGCCGAACCTTCCTGATGGGGCTGCCCTATCTGCTCGGCGATAGCGATCCGCGCGATCCGATCAAGGGTTGGGCTAAGACGTGGGACTATCTCGCAGCGCTTGGCGAGCACGTCGAGTACTATCCGACCGGCACAGGGCAGGTGATGAAGGAACTGGGTGAAGGCACCCGCGACATCGTCGTCTCAACGACCGGCTGGGACATCAATCCACGCGCGCTCGGCATCGTTCCGGCCGAGGCCAAAGTGCAAAAGCTCGAAGGGTTCCATTGGGTCACCGACGCGCACTACGCGGTCATCCCGAAGGGCGTGTCCGACGAAAAGATCGGTGTGCTGATCGACGTGCTGAACTACATCCTGCAGCCCAAGCAGCAGGCGATCGCCTATGACGCCGGCTATTTCTATCCGGGCCCTGCCGTGAAGGACGTGACGATCGAGATGGCGCCGCAGGAAAGCCAGGATACGATCAAGGAATTCGGCCGGCCGGAATATGCCGACTGGATCGCCAACAATCCGCTGGAAGTGCCACTCGAACCGAAGCTGCTGGTTCAGGCATTCCGGATCTGGGACGAAAAGATCGGCGCCAAGAAGGGCTGATCGCGATCATCGCCGGTGCCGCTCTCAACGAGCGGTACCGGCCATTTCCCTGATGAGATGGAGAGTGGCTTGAATTCGGTTGCGAATGCGGTGGCATCGACGCGCAGCAATGCGCGCCTTGAACTCGATGGTCTGAGCCGGTCCTTCGGCGCCTACAATGCGCTCGATGGCGTAGATCTTGCGGTCGAGCCGGGCGAGTTCGTGGCGCTGCTCGGGCCGTCCGGCTGCGGGAAGTCGACGGCGCTGAATTGTATCGCCGGCCTTCTGGCATTGTCGGGCGGAGAAATTCGTTTGGGTGGCAATCGCATCGATCAACTGGAACCGGAGAAGCGCGGCTTCGGCATGGTGTTCCAGAGTTATGCCCTGTTTCCACACATGAGCGTGCGTAAGAATGTGGGCTTCGGCCTCGCGATGCAGGGGGTCAAGGGCGCCGAAGCCGACAGGCGTGTCAATGAGGCGCTGGCGCTGGTGCGGTTGGAAAGTCAGGCGGAAAAGCTGCCAGGGCAATTGTCCGGTGGCCAGCAGCAGCGTGTCGCCATTGCCCGCGCCATCGTCATCCGTCCGCCCGTGGTGCTGATGGACGAGCCGCTTTCCAATCTCGACGCCAAGCTGCGGCTGGAGATGCGTGCCGAAATCCGCGGCATTCACGATCAGATCGGCTCGACCACCATCTATGTCACCCACGACCAGGACGAGGCCCTGTCACTGGCCGACCGGATCGTGGTGATGAGCCAGGGCCATATCGCGCAGATCGGCTCGCCACAGGATCTCTACCAGCGGCCGATCAACGTGGACGTCGCCGATTTCATGGGGTTTCGCACGCGCGTGCCGGGCCGTATTGTTGCGGTCTTCGGCGACGAGGCGGAAATCGATGTTGCCGGCGCCCGTATTGCCGGCACGATGCGAACGCCGCTCAAGGCGGGTGATTCCGCCATCCTCTCTGTAAGGCCGGAGGACTTGATTGCAGCCGAGGAGGGGATCGCCGCCACCGTTGCCAGCATGGAATATCGCGGCCGCGCCTTCTTTGGTCTGGCGCGGACGGCGGATGGATCCGAACTCTATTTCCGTGCCGACGAGGCCTTGCCGAGAGGAGCTTCGACACGCCTGAAGCCGCTGGCGCAAAGAGCATTGCTGTTCAAGGACGCGACACGATGAGCGGGCCGCCACTGCGGACCCGACTTGCCGCGCGCGGCCTGGATGGTACCACGATGCTGATCCTGCCGGGGCTGATCTTCATGATCGCGCTGTTCGTTTATCCGTTCTTCTACGGTCTGGTGGACTCGCTGACGCCGAAGGAGGGTGGCTGGTACGCGAATTATGCGAAGTTCTTCGGCGATCCCTTCCTCTACGACACCATCGGTGCAACCCTTTGGCTTGCGTTGCCGGTAACGATTATCAACCTTGCCTTCGCCGTCCCGGTCGCGTTCCGCGTTCGGCTGATGAACCGTCAGCGATTGTTGACGACCATTCTCGTCCTGCCGATCACGCTTGGGACCGTCTTCGTGGCGGATGGTCTGTTGACCTTTCTCGGGCCGCGCGGCTGGTTCAATCATACGCTGCTGGCGATCGGCATTCTCGACAATCCGATCAAGCTGACCAACAACTATTGGGGTGTCTTCGCATCGTTGTTGATCACCGGCTTCCCGTTCGCGTTCCTGCTGACGCTCTCCTACATCTCCGGCATCGACCCCGCGATCGAGCAGGCAGCCGCAACGCTTGGCGCCGGACCGCGACAGCGGTTTTCACGCGTATTCCTGCCGCTGCTGGTGCCGGGACTTGCAGTGACCTTCTGCCTCGCCTTCGTGCAGGCTTTTGCCGTTTTCCCCTCGGCAGTGCTGCTCGGCGCGCCAGCCGGGCCGACGCGGGTTATATCCATTGCAGCGTATCAGGCGGCCTTCGAACAATATGACCACTCGCTGGGATCGGCCATCGCGCTGATCATGGGCGGTGTCGAACTGGTGGTGGTTCTGGCGGTGCTCGGCGGCCGCTCCTTCTTCTATCGCGGCCCCGCCGGCGGCACGAAAGGTTGACCATGATCCGCGACCAAGGGCTCATCTCGAAGATCTGGCGATTCGCCATCTGGGCGCTGGCCACGCTTTTCGTTCTCAATCTTCTCGCGGTTATCGCCGCTGTCGTCGTCAACTCGTTCGCGACCCGCTGGCTCGGCACATGGCTGCCGGCCGGCTGGACGACGAAATGGTATTTCAGCGCCTGGAAGGAGTTCCAGCTATCAAGCGTGGTTCTGGTAACATTCGAGATCGTCTTCACCGTTGTCATTATTTCGGGAATTCTTGGCGTCACGACCGCCTATGCCCTGGCGCGCCGAGATTTCGTCGGCAAGCGCCTTGTCGTGCTGCTGTTCCTGCTGCCATTACTGATTCCGCCGCTGACCTATGGTATCCCACTCGCGACAGTGCTTTATCAACTCGGGCTGGGCGGCACTTTCTGGGGCGTGGTGCTGATCAATGTCGTGCCGTCGCTGCCCTTCGTCGTGCTGGTGATGATCCCGTTCATCGAGCAGATCGATCCTCGTATCGAGGCCGCCGCCCGCGTCTTCGGCGCCGGCACCACCAGCCTGTTCCTGCGTATCCTCCTGCCGCTGCTGTTGCCGGGCATGCTGGCCGCACTTCTGCTGGTGCTGGTCCGAACCATCGCCATGTTCGAACTGACCTTCCTGATCGCTGGTCCAACGACGCAGACGCTTGTGGTCTCGCTCTATTACGCGGTTTTCGCATCGGGTGTTCGAGCGGGCCAGTCGATCGATGCGATGGCGGTCGTTTACATGGTGACGACGCTGTTTTGGCTGGTCATCGCGCTTCAGTTCGTCAATCCGACGCAAATCGTGGCGCGAGCGAAGCAGCCTGCTGCGCACTAGGCGTTCCCATCACTCAATGGTCGGACACAAAGCTTTTCTCCAAAACAGGGACAGCGATCGGCTGTTTCTCCTGCGAATTCGGCGTGCTGAATCGCTTCGCCTTTCTCACGCAGTACGACGATGCCGACAAGCTTGCCGCTGAGCGCGCACGGCTGATGCAGACGGAAAACCCCTACGGAATCGGCGCCTATCTTGGTGGAGTGACCAGCACGGCCTTCAAGCCGCTATCCTTTGCGCAGCCGATCGTGCCCGGCGAATACGGCCCGTTCTATGAGATTCGTACCTACACGATCGCGCCGGGCGGACAGCCCGAGACGGAAGAGGCCTGTTGCAAGGTCATCCCGCGTCGCAACGAAATGTCGATGCTGCTGACGATCATGGGATCGGTCGAGGGCGGGCCGCAGAAGATGGTCCACATCTGGCCCTACAAGACCATCGAGGACCGGGTGAAAGCACGCGGTCAGGCAAGCAAGGAAGGCATCTGGCCGCCACCCGGTGGATCGGCGCAGCTCACCTCGCTGCAGTCCGAGCTTTTCGTGGCAACGTCGTTCTCCGGCCTAAGGTAGACCGACGGCATCGTCGTGTTCCGGGGAATGCGACGCATGTTTTTGAGCGCCACCAGCAGATGCAGTGGCGCTCAATTCTTTCAGACCAGGTAGCTGACGGGTTCATGGCTGACCGGGTGAGGGAAGACACCCATCTCGACGCCGAACACGGACTTCAGTACATCTGACTGGACAATGTCTGCGGGCGTTCCGCGCGCGGAAATCCTGCCGTCGTTTAGAGCAACGATCTCGTCGCAGTAACGCGCGGCTAGGTTGATGTCATGCAGCACCACGACGATCGTCAAGCCGCGCTCGTGGCTAAGCTCGCGCAGCAGCGACAGCACGCCTGCCTGATGCGCAAGGTCGAGTGCGGAGGTTGGCTCGTCCAGCAGCAGGCAACTGGCGTTCTGTGCCAGCATCATCGCGATCCAGGCCCGCTGGCGCTCGCCACCGGACATGTTTGCAACGAGACTGTCAGAAAATTTGACCAAATCTGTGCGGTTGATCGCATCGTCGACCAGGTCGCGATCTTTCTGAGTGAATCGGCCAAGCGTTCCGTGCCAGGGAAATCTGCCGAGCGCCACCAGTTCCCGCACGGTCATGCCGTCGGTCGCCGGGGTGAACTGCGGCATGTAAGCAATCTCGCGCGCGAAGGCCCGCCCGCCCCAGTCAGCGACCGCGCGACCCTGAAGCGTGATCGTGCCGGAGGTCGGCTCAACCTGACGGGCAATGATCTTCAGCAGTGTGCTCTTTCCAGAGCCATTCTGCCCGACGAGCCCGTAGACGTGCCCGCCCTCCAGCGAGAGATCGATGCCGTGGAGAATATGCTTTTTTCCTGCGGAAAACTGGATGTTGGACAAGGACAGGAACTGGGCAGACATATCAGGCATCTCCGGCTCACGAATATACCCCTGTTGCACAGAAGAGGGGCCGTCGATGCTGCGTGCAAGACTTCACCCGCCATGTCAAGTTTCAATGCCTGTGGATGCACATCAAGCGCTGCAGAGCGGCACGGCACGAACATCAGGTTTGCAGGTTAACGAGACGCAGAATGCCTACACCGCATGTCATTTCGTTAAGTCTGTTGCAGCAACGCAGTGCTTCCCTCTTAAGGATAGAAGCAGCTTCATTGAAAAATCTCGGTCGCAGTCCAAGTATTGACTGCACGGCGGTCATCAATTGGGGTTTTGGTCATGGCGAATTACAAAGAGACCCGACGCTTTCATTGTGAGAACAATGCGGGCATGCATTATGTTGTCATCGAGCAGATTTTGACGGCTCGGCTAGAGCTCGATGTCAGTGCTGCGCCGCGAACGGATTATGTGACGGAAAGCGGCGAAGTGGCCGAGCGGCTCGATGATCACACGTTTCTTCTCTTGCTGTCGGACGAGGTGTTACACATCGCCTAAGCGGATATCCGGCCGCCGGTAGACACATGCCCGAAGCTGGAAATTTCTGCCGCGTGTCTTTAACTGTCTGCGTTGTTATACGCTCCTGACGATTCTGCGAGCGAAGCGGGACGCCATGGTAGAAGACGACGCGCAATCCGATATCCCGACCACCCGGATGCAAAGCTGGGCCAGAAACTCGACGATCTATCGGCTCGGGCGGCAGATGCTGACGGAAAGACAGCTGTTCGACGCGATATCACGCAAGGCCGGGCAGAAATTCGAAGGCATATCCGACGCTCAGGTCAAAGCACTAGCGGATCTGGCGGTCAAGTTTGCCTATGATCAGGGCGCTTTAAACGATGTTGCCTATGCGGAGATCAGTGCCCGCGCCGGTCAACGCAACGGTCGATCGAAGCGGATGATTGCCCAGAAATTGTCCATCAAGGGCGTCGATCGCGAGACGGTTACGGCCGCGCTCGAGGACAGTGATGACTTGGTGGCGGCCATCATTTTCGCCCGCAAGCGCGCTTTCGGTCCGTTCCGTCGTGACGAGCCGGATGAGAAGCGCTACGCGAAGGAGATGTCGGCCTTCGCGCGCAATGGCTTCGGTTTCGAAGTTGGCAGATCCGTGCTCGGCCTCACTCGAGACGACGCCGAAACCTTGCTGGACGAACGTCGAACGTAGATTGAGGTCGAAACCTACCGTCCGTAGCGCGCGATGGACAGGTCGGTCGCGTCGATATCACCCTTGCGCCCACTGACGATGTTCGTCAGCACTCGTGCCGAGCCCGTGCTCATCGTCCATCCGAGCGTGCCGTGGCCGGTATTCAGAAAAAGGTTGCGGATATTGGTCGCACCGATCACCGGGGTACCATCAGGCGTCATCGGCCGAAGACCAGACCAGTAACTGGCAGCCTTGAGGTCGCCGCCGGGGAACAGGTCAGTCACGGAATGCTCCAGCGTGCGGCGACGGGCAGGGCCTAGATCATTTGTATAGCCAGAAATTTCGGCCATGCCGCCGACACGGATGCGGTCGCCCAGGCGGGTGATGGCGATCTTGTAGGTTTCATCCATCACCGTCGATTCTGGCGCGCGCGCCGCGTCGACGATCGGGATCGTCAGAGAATATCCCTTGACCGGATAGACCGGCAGTCTGATGCCGAGCGGCTTGAGAAGCAGCGGCGAGTAGCTGCCGAGTGCGACGACGATGGCGTCGGAGGACACGATGCCGCGATCGGTGACCACCGCTTTTGCCTGTCCAGCCTCCACCTCTATTCCCTTGATGGTGCGACCATAGTCGAAGACCACACCCATCGCGGCGCAGGCGACCGTGAGGGCATTGGTAAACTTGAAGCAGTCGCCGGTTTCGTCCTTCGGCGTCAGCAAGCCGCCAACGATCTTGTCGCTGACATGACGCAACGCCGGTTCTACGCGGATGCAGCCTTCGCGATCCAGGACCTCGTAAGGAATCCCATCGGCAGCCAGCGCCTTGACGTCCTTCGCAGATGCTTCGAGCTGGGACTCGCTGCGGAACAGCTGCAATGTCCCCTGCATGCGCTCGTCATAGGCAATATTGCTTTCACCCCGCAGTTCGGCGAGCGACTGGCGGCTGTAATCGGCAAGCCGCAGCATCCGGGACTTGTTGATGGCGTAGCGTTCCGAGGTGCAATTCGCCAGCATCCTGACCATCCAGGACAACATCGCATAATCGACCTTCGGCCGCAGGATCAGCGGTGCGTGTTCCATGAAAAGCCATTTCAGCGCCTTTTGCGGAATGCCCGGCGCCGCCCAAGGCGAGCAGTAGCCGAAGGAAACCTCGCCGGCATTGGCAAAGCTGGTCTCGAGAGCCGGTCCGATCTGCCGGTCAATGACGGTAACCTCGTGACCGGCCTTGGCCAGATAGTAGGCACTGGTGACGCCAATGACGCCGGCGCCGAGAACTGTAACTTTCATGGTTGCCCCTGTTATGAATGCTCTTTGTCAGATGTATTGGCGATGATAGCGATGGCCGAGTCCAGTGAGTATTTCGTAGGCGATCGTTCCTGCATCTCGGGCGAGATCCTCCAGCGTCTGGTCCGCGCCGATAAGTTCCACCAGGCTGCCAAGCTGGAGTGCATCGGTGGGCAGCGATGTGATGTCGATCGTCATGCTATCCATCGAAACCCGACCGACGATCGGCAAGCGCTGGCCAAGTGCATAGGCGGCGCCGCGATCGCTGAGGCTGCGGGGCAGACCATCGGCGTATCCGGCCGCCAGCGTCGCCAGTCGCATCTCGGACTGCGTGTGGTGGCTGCCACCATAGCCCACCAGCGTTCCCGGTGGCGCGGTGTGCGTCTGGATCACCCTGACGCTCAGGCGGACGACCGGCTTCATCGGGTTGGCCAGACTATCGGTCGGGGCGCCGCCGTAAAGCGCAATTCCCGGACGAACCAGTGCGCCGTGGAACGCCGCGCCGAGAAAGATGCCGCCGGAATTGGCAAAGCAAAGCTCAGCATCCGGGAAATTCACGGCGATGGCCTGCATTGCCGCGAGTTGCTGAACGTTTTGCGAGTTCAGATGCTCATCGGCGCTGGCAAGATGGCTCATGAGGAATTGAACATCGAGATTGCGCAACAGCGCTCTGTTTTCCGCTAGCACCGATGCATCTGCCGCGCTGAGGCCGAGGCGAGACATTCCGGTGTCGAATTGCAAGACTGCCGGCAGGCGCGCGCCATGCTGCTCGGCGGCGGCAGACCACTGGCTCAATTGGGAGAGCGAATTAATCACTGGAATGATGCCGTTTGCGGCCGCATAGGACTCGCCGCCGGGCATCAGGCCATTCAGGACGTAGAGCTTCGCATCGCGCGGCAGATGTCGCTTGAGACGCTTGGCTTCGACAAGATGTGCCACGAAGAAATGCCGACAGCCAGCTGACGCAAGCGCAGGACCAACGCGATCGGCACCCAGTCCATAGGCGTCGGCCTTCACGACGGCCGCGCAGGTTGCAGGCGCGACGCGGTCGGCAAGCATTCGGTAGTTGGACTGCAGCGCGGCCAGGTCAATCGAGAGAACGCCCGAGAGAGCCTCGTCGTCAATGTTATCCGCGGTGCTTGCGTCCATCGTCGTTCCCGAATTTTCGTTGAATCAAGATAGCGAAATAATCAGGCAATTTCCGCTCGATCATGTTGTTATAATTGCGCCATCGTTCATTCTGTGCAATTCCACAGCGTCAATAGAGGAAATGTTGCGCATGGCACTGGACGCAATCGATCGTAATATCGTCCGTCATTTGAGGCTGAACGCAAGGATCGCCAACACGGCTCTTGCCGCCGAGGTCGGACTGTCGCCATCGGCCTGTCTGCGGCGCATCGCGCGTCTGGAGCAGACGGGCCATATCCGGGGATATACGGCACTGATCGGCACGTCGGACAGCGATGACGCCATGGCGGTGATCGTCAATATCACGCTCGACCGGCAGACTGAGGAGCATCTGAACCGGTTCGAAGCGGCGATCCGAAAACATCCCGAAATTCAGGAGTGTTTTCTGATGACGGGAGGATCGGATTATATTCTCAAGGTCGAGGTGGAAAGTGCGCGCGATTTCGAGCGGATCCACAAGGATATTCTCTCGACGCTGCCCGGCGTGGCGCGGATCCATTCGAGCTTTTCGATCCGGGACGTGTTGAAGAGGGGCGCGAGGAAGGGCTGAGGACGCAGGCGCCATCAGCGTTGTCCAGTGAATTTGTTATGGTTGAGGACATCGCCTGCCTTGGTCGATGTTGCGATTGGTTCACAGACCAACTAATTGCTCAGCGTAGCGGAGCGTTTGCCTTTCGCTGATCGATGGAGTCCGGGCGCTGTTCGGCGCTCGATTGTATTGTCCAAGGAGACGACTGTGCGTGATCCCCAGAAAGGCGACAGTGAAAACCGTTCCAATATCGGTGCGATAAGCTGCGAGACTGCTCGACCGGTGTCCGGAGAAGGGATCGTCGCATACGTCATCAATCTTGATCGCTCCATCGAGCGGTGGACGCATATTGATCGCCAGGCTCAACTCTTCGGTCTCGATGTGCGGCGTGTCGCCGGGGTGGAGATCGCCAAGGCCAGCCCTGAAGGCGATTGGCCAAACTACGATCGCAAGGCATTTGTTCGCGGCAATGGTCGGCCGATGCTCGCCGCGGAATATGGTTGCTATCTCGCTCATCTCCGAGCGATAAGCACCTTCTTGGCGAGCGACGCCGAATGCGCCGTCATTATGGAAGACGATGTGGATCTGGATGCCAGCCTGCTGCGCCGAGCGCAGGATATCCGCCAGACAGTTCCGTCCGCGGACGTGGTCAAACTGTTGAACCACCGCACGGTGCTGTTCCGCTCGATTGCCCAGTCCGTCTATGGCGACCGGATCGGCAAATGTTTCTTCGGTCCGCAGGGGTCCGCCGCCTGCTATCTGATCACGAGGAGGGGTGCGTTGCAGCTTGTGGCTGCCCTACAGCGCATCGCTTTTCCGTTCGATATCGCTCTCGAACGAGGTTGGGCCACCGACGTGCAGGTCTACACGGTGAAGGACAACCTGATCGCACTGTCGGTCAGGTCGAAAGAGAGCCAGATAGCCGACCGTGCCAGATATCGCTCGATCAAGCTACGTGGCCACCGCAAAGTCCCAACCCACCTCTTTCGGATAGTCGAACTTTTCCGGCGCGTACGGTATGCGTTGACATGAGCCATGCGCACTCGCTGCCGCTTTTTTCGAAGTGTCCTCAAACGTGTACCCTCGATGGTCTTGCATCGAGCAATCCGCCTTGTAAGCCGCAGTTTATCATGCCATTACAGAAAACAAGGTTGCGTTCGGCACGATCATCCGCAATCGCGGTTTTATTCGGCGAAGCAACCTTTGCTGGCACAGAGATCTTGAGCGGCGCCTATGTTTGACAAATGCATTCAGCAGGTTCTCGCTTTGCCGCGACCGGCCAAACGGGTGATCGCGCTTCTGTTCGATGCCTGTTTGTGCATTCTCACCGTGTGGATCGCCTTCTGTTTCAGGTTCAACGAGTGGTATCTGCTCTCGGGCGTCCAGTTCCTGACCATCCCGATATCGCTTGTTATCGCGCTGCCACTGTTCATCACTTTCGGGCTCTATCGCGCGATCTTTCGGTTCATGGGCTGGGCCGCGTTTTCAACCATCATCAAGTGCATATTGATCTACGGCCTGGTCTACATGGTCATTTTCACGGTGATCAGCGTGCCGGCCATTCCGCGGACGGTTGGTATCCTGCAGCCGATGCTGCTGCTGCTCGCGGTCGGCCTATCGCGGTACGTCGCGCGCTATTTTCTCTACGATGCATACAGCGAAATCCTTGGACAGGCCGCGCCGATCCGGACGCTTGTCTACGGTGCCGGATCACAGGGCCGCCAGCTTGCCAGCGCGCTGGGACATTCGGCCGAGTTCAAGGTCGTCGGATTTCTTGACGACGACAAAGGGCTGAAGGGCATGTCGCTCAACGGCGTGAAGATTTACAGCCCGGAAAAGATCGAGCAGGTCTGCGACGATCTCGAAATTCGAACGGTACTTCTCGCCCTTCCGCAAATCGATCGGGCCCGTCGCCACGAGATCATCGAACGACTGCGTTCGGCGAAGGTCGCGGTCCGCACTGTCCCCGATATTTCCGCTTTGGCGACCGGGCAGGCACAGCTGACGGATTTGCAGGATCTCGATGTAGAGGATTTGCTGGGCCGGATCGCAGTTCTTCCGAATACGACGCTGTTGGAGCGCAATGTTCGCGACCGTGTGGTGCTGGTGACCGGCGCTGCAGGCTCGATCGGCAGCCAGCTGTGTCGGGAGATCGCAAAGTTGCGTCCGAAAGCGTTATTGCTGTTAGATCAGAACGAATTCGGGATCTATTCGCTGGAGAGCGAACTGGCGGGTGATGGCGAAGCGCCCCCGTTCCAGATCGTGCCACTTCTGGCCGATGTTTGCGACGAGCATCGTATCAACGCCATCATGAAAGCCTGGCGACCTGCCACCGTCTACCATGCGGCTGCCTACAAGCATGTACCGCTGGTGGAGCAGAATCCCGCAGAAGGCGTCAAGACCAATGTGTTCGGGACCCTGACGGTTGCGAGGGCTGCCTTGGCCGCCAAGGTTGACCGGATGATTCTGGTCAGTACCGACAAGGCTGTCAGACCCACGAACGTCATGGGTGCCACCAAGCGGTTGGCCGAGATGATACTGCAGGCTCTTGCCGAAGGGCAGCATAGCACGACGTTTTCGATGGTTCGCTTTGGCAATGTTCTGGGCTCGTCGGGATCCGTTGTGCCCTTGTTTCGCCAGCAGATCAGTCGCGGTGGTCCGATCACACTGACACACGAGGAGATCACGCGTTTTTTCATGACGGTACCGGAGGCCGCCCAGCTGGTTATCCAGGCGGGCGCTATGGCGGCGGGTGGCGATGTCTATCTTCTCGACATGGGCGAGCCTGTGAAGATCATCGATCTCGCGCGCCGGATGATCGAGCTTTCCGGGATGACCGTGCAGGATGATCACAATCCCCACGGCGACATCAGCATCGTTACGACAGGACTTAGACCGGGGGAGAAGCTCTACGAGGAGCTCTTGATCAATGACAACCCCGAAATGACCGACCATCCGAAGATCCGGCGGGCGCGCGAGCAGTTTTTGGTCTGGCCGCAGCTGTCGACAAAGCTGGATGCGCTATCCGACTTTGCTAAACGGGGTGACGCAAGAGAACTGAAGGCGATGTTGGGCGAACTCGTGCCCGGCTACAGCCCGCTGGAGCGGGTCGTCGACCTTGTGTCCCTTCGCCAGGAAGCGTCTTGATGAAGCAGTCAGGTTTCGGCGCCGCGGCAGACTCAGAAGGTGCCGTATGCTTCTTGTGACAGGCGCGACAGGTTTCGTGGGAAAAGGCCTGCAGGATACGCTGCTGCAGCGCGGACTTCCGTTCAGAGCGACGAGCCGGCATGCTGGCGAGCAGCTTTTCCCAATTGGCAACATCGACGCCGACACGGATTGGTCAATGGCGCTCGCTGGCATAGACGTCGTCATTCATCTGGCGTCGGTCAATCAGAATGTCGTGGAGGACACGCCAGCTGTTATCAAGGCCTATCGCTCGGTCAATGTCGATGGAACGGTCAACCTGGCGAAACAAGCCGCCGCGGCCGGTGTAAAACGCTTCGTGTTCGTAAGCACGATCAAGGTGCACGGCGAATACACCGCAAGAGGAAAGCCATTCACGGCGGCCGACGCCCCCGATCCGCAGACGGACTACGCCGCGACAAAGCTTGAAGCCGAACAACAGCTGCAGGCACTCGGCAAGGAAAGCGGCATGGAGGTGGTCGTTATTCGTCCGCCTTTGGTGTATGGCCGCGGAATGCGTGGCAGCTTCTCTGCACTTGCGCGTCTGGTCCAGCGTCGCCTGCCGCTGCCCCTGGGATCGATCTCGAACCGGCGCTCGATGGTCTATCTGGGCAATTTGACGGACCTGATCGTGGTCGCTGCTCATCATCCAGACGCTGCCGGCAGCACGTTTCTGGCGGGTGACGGACAAAGCCCGTCCACGCCCGAATTGTTCAAGATGATCGCTGCGGCGACGGGATCGCCGACGCGCCTGATCCCGTTTCCTGCGAGTTTGCTTGAGATGGCGGCGCGGGCTATCGGAAAGCAGGAGATCGTCTATCGGCTGACGCGTTCGCTCGAAACCGATATTTCACAGACCAGCCTGCAACTCGGCTGGACGCCGCCATATCGAATGAGCGATGCGCTGGCCGAGACCTTCGGCACAAAACCACCCTCCGGAAAATGAAATGACAGGAAAATGAATCAAGCGATCAAACGGCTGTTCGATTTTTGCGCAGCGCTGGGCGGTCTGATCGTGCTGTCTCCGATCCTGCTGGTGCTGGTCATCCTCATCAGGCGATCCTCACCAGGCGGCGCGCTGTTTCTGCAGAAGAGGGTGGGCAGGCATGAAAAGCCCTTTACCTGTATCAAGTTCAGGAGCATGGCAGCCGGCACGCCCGACGTCGGCTCACATGATGCGGCGGAGGCCTGGATCACGCCGATCGGCAAGACGCTGCGCGCCTACAAGCTGGACGAGCTTCCGCAGCTGTTCAACGTTCTCGTCGGCGATATGAGTCTGGTTGGGCCAAGACCGTGCTTGCTGACGCAGCCTGAAGTGATTGCCGCGCGCCGGGCCAAAGGCGTTTTTGCTATCCGCCCAGGTATAACGGGTTTGGCGCAGTTGTCGGGGATCGACATGTCGACTCCGGTCGAACTCGCAAACGTCGATGCTGATTACGTCAAGAATGCCAGCCTCTTGCGCGATCTGCAGCTGATCATCGGGTCAGTGCTGGGAAAGGGAAAAGGGGATGCGGCTTTGAAATGAGCTGAGATCCCTATCAGAGCGCATGAGTTCTGTGGTGACCATCGCAGACAAGCACAAACTCAGGTGATCGCGCTTACCGGCCCGGAAACCTCTTTGCTTCGCGATGTAACTGTTTCACGCAAACGAAGATTGCACCAACAGGCGAACGCCGAACTCACCAGCGATAGGCTTTCCCCTATCGCCAGCCGGTTATTGGAATTGCTTAGAAGTGTCAGCGCGAAGAAGAAGATGCAGACGAGGTAGGCGTGCATCGCCGCGCGCGGAATAATGCCAGCGCGGTATGCCTTGCATACCGAGACGATCAGGCTTGCCAGGATGACGGCCATGACGGCTGCCCCGAAAAGTCCGAAGCGCACGAGGATTTCGAGATATCCGTTGTGCAGCAGGGTATAGGTCACCTTGGTGTAGTGGGCTTGGTGCCAGCGCTCGAGCCATGCGTTACCCCAACCAAAAACCGGCGCTGCCGAAAACACTTCCCAGCCGTTTGCCCAAAGCTGAAGCCGTTCGTCCATCCCGCCGGGGGTCGCCTCGGATCCGATCGTACTGTTGACGGTGCTTCCGATCTCCTGACCACCGGCGATGCCTTCGACCATTGAAACGGCAGCATACAGAGTCGGCCCTGCTGTTCTGTCGAGACTGTGTCGAACGCCGTAAACTCCGGCCAGGAGAAGGATGCCAATGCAGGCAATCGCCAACGCGCCCGCGATCTTCAGTTTCATGTATCGGATGGCGATGATCGCAAGGATCGGTAGCGTGATCGCCAATCCCAGCCACACACCCTTCGACTTCGAACCGTAGATCGCGATAAGGCAGAGAATGAGAATGAGCGGTGAGCAAATAAAGGCGAGGCGCGCAAACCGGCGATCGCTCTGAGGGGAGGTCATATAGTGAAGAAGCCAGAATACCGTTGAAACGAAAATCAGACCGCAGGCTACGGCACCATGGATCTGGTTTTTCATGATGAGAGGGCGAACCGGGATCCCGCTGACGATCCCGTCGGCGCCCAGGACGACGGTTACCGCGAGCACGACAAGAGTGACGACGAAAAAGGCCGCGATGATCTTTTCCATCTCGCCTTCATAGAGCGCGAAGGCAACGCCAAGAATGGGGAAGAACAATGGAAACGCGAATAGCCAATCTGATGCACCGAGGTCATGTTGTGGTGTCACCGCATAGATATAAGCAAAGCGCATCACAACGTAGGCTGCCCACCCCATGCATAGCCAGCCAAGCCAGTTCGTTCTGGGGCGGTTTGGCTCCTTAAGATAGTAAACGAGGGCAATTATTGCGAGCACGGCCGACGCATAACGATACGTGTCGCTCTCGACCAGCAGAGGTGATGCGGCAAGCATCCACAAGATGCCGCCGAGCACCTTCATCTGAGGGCTCATGTTGGCTGCGGAGAGTTTGAACGAATTCTGCAAGACGGATGCTTCTGCGTGCGCGTTATCGAATGTCAATGCCGACGGCCGCTATCGTCGGAAGCATGATCTGCGCGACGGTCCTCGTTTCGAACCCGCCGCTGTTGAGTATTAGTCCATATTTATGAAAATGGCTTGATCGGCAAGACGGCAGGACGAGTTGATGCACATAAAGATAGGGGAGCATTTGCATGTGACCCTTTGATTACCAGCGTGGCGTTTCGCGGGAACAATCGGATGAGTGATCGACAATCTGATGGCAGCGACAAGGCATGTGCTGCCGAATATCAGAACATATAAAATTCCAGATCCTACGATTGCCAGCTATTTCAACCGTTTTCCGCCTTGATAGCAGGCTGCGCGGAAAGACAATAACGCCGATCGGGACTGACACGCCGTTATCGAAAAGGTCCTCTTCCGGCTTGCCGGTCGTAAAACCGGTCAGTGCGTCGCCCGGTGTCTCTTGGAGATCGTTAGGATGTAGTCATCAGCAATATCAGCGATCGCCATTGCGATTTCAGCGGGAGAAAACTCCACCTGCTTGTCGCCGAAGATCATCTGGTGGACGGCTTCTTCAATCTGCCTGCGGCAAAGGGACAATCGATCTGCATGGCTGATTTCGATGGCAGGCAACTGCATGATGCTTTATCCTTCAAAATGCGCGCCCGGAGCGGGTTCAAGTTTTGCGGCCCGCGACGGTAATAGCCGCCTTCACGGTAGGTGACCGGACGCATCGTAAATTCTCGCATTGCAGTATAGTCGTTTCATCGCCTCGATTGTGTGAAATCGGCGTGACACTATTTAAAGTAGTTTATTCGCCGTTGCGCTCTTAATGGAATGGTTGCGGCTTTCGCTTGCCTTGTCTGCGCTGTCCACAGTTTGTGCAACGCCGAGAGCCATATAAAAAGATTCTTGTCCGCCTGTGTACTTTTGGTTGCATTTTTTGCCGATAGCCTCATTATGAACTGCGCATTCCTACTATTTCCGCGGGGGAAGCCATGAAGGCGAAGTCTACGAACGCGATAGACGGTCATGTCGGGGAGCGAGTAAGGCTTCGCCGCAAGCTGCTTGGCATGAGTCAGGCCAGTCTCGCGGAAGCTCTGGGCATCACGTTTCAGCAAATTCAGAAATATGAGAAAGGCATCAATCGTATTGGCGCGAGTCGCCTTCTCCGCATGGCGGAGATTTTTGGCGTTCCAGTGGGCTTCTTCTTCGAAAACGGCGCGGGGGCTGCGGGCGAGGACGGCGGGCGACCGGAGACCGATCCCGTCGCTCTTTTTATGGCCTCTAAAGAAGGGCTAGCTCTCGGCAAGGCATTCATTGCGATCGAGGATCCGAATGTTCGCCAGAAACTTTTGGCGCTGGCACGAAGTCTTAGCTCAACGGGCATGATCGTCCACGAGCAGGATGGTATGGATCGTGCCGAGATAGACGGAGTGTAGGGCCCGTGTATCGCTTGCAGACATTTGGCGAGCTTATGCTGACAGACGCGACTGGCAACGTCGTTCGCTATCCCGCCAAAGGCCTCCAAATGATGGCCTATCTCCATACGCGTAAGGATCGGGTACTCAGCCGTCCGGAGTTGGCCAGCTTTCTTTGGGCCGATGCAGATGCCGAACTGGCCGGGCTGAACCTTCGCAAGCTGATCTCCCGAATTCGCGGCATAGACGGCGACAATGTCGGAGTGCCTCTGGAAATCACGGCGAGCTCGATACGGTTGGTCTCGACGGCGGTCGAAGCGGACCTCCAGGTAATGGAAACCACCGGATCACCGTTGGTGAAGCTCGATGCCATAAGCTCGCTGCTGCAGCGCGGCTTTCTGGCAAGCATGCGTCCGGCAGCCAAGTCGATCGAAGAGTGGATTGCGCGCGAGAGTGCAACGCATCGTCTTATCCTGCGCGAGGCGCTGTTCGAGGCGCTGCCTATTGCAGAAACCGCAAACGATTTCCGCATCTTGTCTGGTGCCGGCCTCTATCTCCTTGAGCGCGAGCCGACAGATGAACCTGTAAGGGCGATGCTTCGGCAGTTTCCCGGCGGCGCTGGCCTGAAAGATGGGATGGAAAGAACAGTTTCCGCCAAACTTTATCCAGAGCCGGTTAGGCTGATTTCCGCAAGCGTTCCGCTCGAAATGTCTGTTGATCGAGAGCAATCCGCTCCGCCGCGCCTGGTATTGTTGCCTCCTGTGGCAGAAGGGCATGCGCCGGCGCTGCCGCTCGCAAGTGCGTTGATCGAGGATGTCACGATCGAGCTTTGCGCTTTGCGGAATATCTCGATCGTTGCGCCGCATACGGCCGAACAAATTCGCCGCGACTCTGATAAGTCAACAGTCGTAGCTCGTCACTCCATCGCGTATCTGCTCGACACGAAACTATCCGGCGAGGGGCTCTATGCCCAGCTGGTATACTTTCCGACCGACGAGATTCTGTGGGCCGGCCGCTTTCCAATGACGCCGGAAACGCTGCCGATACAGCGGCGGCTGATTGCGCAGCGATTGACATCTTCTGTGGCGCAGGAACTTGCCCGTAACGAGAGTGCACGGCTCAGGCTCGAAGCGAATGCGCAAGCCTACCATTCTTATCTGATAGGCTCGAGTCTTATGGGAAAGCTTACCCTGCCGCATATCCGCAGGGCAAGAAATGCCTTCAAGGAGGCCTTGCGCCATAATCAGGACTTCGCACCTGCATTCACAGGATTGTCCAGAACATACACCAGCGAATGGCTGGTGACCGCACAGGGTGATCCAGAGCTACTGCGACTTGCGGAAGCCAACGCTCTGAAAGCAATCGAGCGTGATGAATGGTCAGCTGCCGGTCACCGCGAATTGGGTGTGACTAAGTTGTATCTCGGCGACGTCGACGAAAGTGTCGCGGCATTGAGCCTAGCGGAGGAGTTGAGCCCGCACTTTGCCGATGTCATTTACAGCCACGCAGACACGCTTGTGCATGCCGGCCGTCCGCGGGATGCTCTCTCCAAGATCGAGCGGGCGATGTCGCTCAATCCCATTTCACCGGATGCCTATCTCTGGTGCGCTGCGGGGGCAAGTTATTTCATTGAGCAATACGAGCAGACGATCGCCTATGTCGAGGCGATGAAGGACAAGGCTCCGGCCCACCGCATCGCGGCGGCGGCCTGTGCCATGATGGGAGATCGGAAACGCGCGCAGATTTATCGCCAGCGCGCCAACGCGCTGAACCCGGTGTTCGACTTGGAGAAATGGCTGGCCGTCGTTCCGTTTAAGGAGCAGTGGCAGAAGGATCTTTATCGTGAGGGCCTATTGCAGGCCGGCTTTTAACAACGGAGCGAGGGAATCCCAATGGCAGAAGTCGTCGTATTTGGTGTCGCCGGTGAAACGGAGCTTTGGCTGGCGGATTTCAAGGCAGGCACAGTCACGCGTCTTGATGCGGTCACTGGCGATCTCGCCAAAGCCGCGGATCTGCGGAAGTTTGGTGGGGCATTTGTGAAAGGCGTGGATTTCGCGCTTGCCGTGTCCTCTGCCAAGGAAGTCTTCGCCGGTCACGTTGACAGCTGAGGCAGATTGCTCACAGCCCTTGGAAAGGACGCCTGTTATTCCGATCGGTGCATGCCGGCATCGGAAACCCTTGCTCGCGTCATGCCAATACTGGGCGATTTCGGAATCACGCGCGTTGCCCGCCATACCGGCCTCGATAACATAGGAATCCCGGTATGGTGCGCTTATGCGCCCAATTCGCGTTCCATTGTGGTCGCTCAGGGCAAGGGTTTGAGCGACGATGACGCGAAGGCATCCGCAGTCATGGAGGCGCTGGAACGCGCGGTCGCAGGCTCACCAGCTGTCGAAACCGTACGCGCGACGGCGCACGCCTTGCGCGCCTCGAAGCATCAGGTAATGCTGCTCGATTGCCTGATCGGTGTCGGCAAGGCCGATATCGGAGCAGCTGAGGAAATCGAATGGGCTTGCGCCGAGGAATTGCTTTCCGGTACGCCGGTTTACGTTCCGGTCGATGCCGCAATTTTGGATCGGACAAGGAATTGCCGCTTCTGGATCTCCTCCGATGGACTGGCGTCAGGCAATATTCTTGAGGAGGCGATCCTGCACGGCGTGCTCGAACGGATTGAGCGCGATGCCCATGTGTTGTGGCAGATCGGTAGTGATCAGGCCCGGTTCTCGCGATGCGTCGATCCCGAGGCTTTTGATGATCCGTCTCTGGATGATCTTGTTAGACGAATAGAGGCCGCCGGCCTAGTCCTCCGCCTTTTCGATATCACCAGCGATATCGCCATTCCATGTTTTACTGCTCTGATAGGTCCGGTAGCTGTTTTGTCTGATGGTGCCATTCGTTTTGTCGAGGTCACGGGCGGCAGCGGCGCCCACCCGTCTGCCGTCAAGGCTGCGGTCCGGGCCGTGACGGAAGCTGCGCAATCGCGTTTGACCTACATCAGTGGCGCGCGGGATGACGTCTCGTGTGAAACTTTCCACATGCCTTTGCCACGGCAGACGCGATTGGCATTTTCGGCTGTGCCGAAGGTTCTTGAGACTTCAATTTCGTCGGTGCCTCGTTCGCTTTCGCAAAATCTGGAGCGGACGCTGGCCGCGCTGCGATGTAGCGGGATAGACCTTGTCGCGGCGCTTCCTCTTAGCGATGCAGCGCTTCCGTTCAGCGTCGTCAAGATATTTATTCCGGCCCTAGAGAACCCCGATGGTGCGCGAGCACGCCGGTTTGGCAGCCGGGCGCTTTCCAAGGCATTGATGGTATGAAGATCGTATTTGTAGGTCCGAGCCTTCCGGATGCTCGAGCGCTCGTCGGCGACGACGCTATCGCCGTCTGTAGGCCTGCTCTTCAGGGCGACGTTGTGGGAGCGGCGAGACGCGGCGCTACCGTCATTGGCATTATCGACGGCGGCTTCGAATATACCGCGCCCATCTGGCATAAGGAGATCCTCTATGCGCTCTCGCAAGGAATCGCTGTGTTCGGTGGGGCGAGCATGGGGGCTTTGCGTGCTGCCGAGTGCAGGGCCTTCGGCATGGTCGGAGTCGGTCGGATATTCCGCGACTATGAAAGCGGTGCGATAGTCGATGATGCCGACGTCGCCCTTGTGCATGCTCCAGCCGAGCTTGGTTACCAAGCTCTCAGTCTTCCACTTGTCAATGTTCGCGCGACGTTAGAGCTGATTCACCAAAAAGGACAACTCAGCGGCGCGATGCGAGCACAGATCGAGCAGGCGGCCGCCGCCATTTTCTTCAAGACGCGCACTTGGCGAACGGTCATCGAGAAGTGCGATATTTTCAACGCGCCGCAGCGGTCCAAACTTCTGGCTCTGCTCCTGTCCAATACCGTTGATCAAAAACGTGCGGATGCAATCGAACTGCTTACGACACTTCGATCTGCCGATAAGCTGTCGCAGAGCTTCAAAAGCGAATGGAAATTCAACGAGACGTTTCCGATGTAAAATCAAAACAGTGCCCGGTGCGCCTTCAGGTTGTTTCACGCTTTATTCACGGGCGTCCATGACGCCGCGCCCCTATGATATGCACAATCGGCGGGGAGAATACGATGTCTGAGAAGTTCGGACCGACAGCAGATAGTAAGGGCGCTAACGTACGATCACAGGACGACTTGAAAGAACTTGCAGCGCTGGCACGGCTGATCAGCTACGCCAAGTATGCCGCAGAAGATGTCGAACTTGTCGGTGCAATGCATTGGCTCGAACTCGCCATCCAGGCCGTCAATCGTGAACTGACGGATTCGTTGTCCGCTGAAGTGTTCCCAACTTACGCCAGCGCTGCTGGGAGCCGTAATACGCATTAGCGCATTACGCCAGCTTGGCGCGCCGCGGTGACATCCACCGCGGCCTCTAGTCAATGCGTTTGGTGTAAACTCCCAGCGTCGTCGATTGATCATATCCGCTGGCGCGATAGTATCCCGCTACGCCACCGCTCAGCCGCGATACCAACCATATGTGCAGGTAACCAAGCGATTTGGCTTCGCTTTCAATCGCAGACAATAACGCCGAGCCAATTCCCTGTCTTTGATATCGCGGTAATATCGCGATCTCGGCGATGTGCAGTCCAGGGCCAATTGCGGCTGTGTGCGGCAAAGCAAAGGCAAATCCTATAAGCCATTCCTTGTCGAAAGCCGCGAAGCCGATGCTCCCGGGCGTGCTTGTTAGTTCGGCAAGACGTGCTGTCGCATCCTGTTCGCTCCAGCTTTCTTGCCATGGTGCCTCTGCGTAGGCCTCAACGATGATGCTTCCGTTGCGAACTGCCTCTGCATGACCAATGCGTCTGACGCTGACCGGCATACCAACCTGCTACTGAAAGGAAACACTCAACGTAATTTCACTAAAGTAACTAACCACAAACCTACCCTCAGATGTCGTGACTTTGACGTGACACACGCATTGCGAGAATTTGCAATTTCTTCAATATTCAACCGCTCGCAATGGAAGCACCACATTCCCGCCACGCCGTCAGATCCTGACAGCATCCGACAAGCGGCAACGAACGGTACAAATCACAATCGACTTATACAATATTAGATGAGAGGCCTATGCAATTAGATCTCAAGGGTTATCTAGTTGAGCAGCCCATGAGTGTGATCAATGGAAGCACATTGTTCACTATTGTTTCATGAACCAAGCTGAAATAGGCTGGAACTCTCGAGAGGCCCAGCATTGAGCGCAGCCAGCTGGGAGAGTTGTGGTGCAGGATGGTGAAACGATTGACGTGAGACCAGGGCAATATTTCGGCCTTGAGAGCGCACCGTGCCTCGCTCTAAAGCCACTTAAGTCGGCTATTTTTTCGATGACGCACCTGCAGCGTGATGCTGAAGATGGTGCGACCTTTACAGTCGATCTGCCGGCGGAGCCCGGATATTTTCTGATGCTCTATCTGGAGGACGCGTATCACTGCGACGTTGCGGCAGATGGCACGCATTCGCCGCTGGTCCATTACCGCAGCGGGTCGATCTGCTTGGTTGATCTTGTGGAAGGTGCATCGATCTGTCTGCACAGTCGCCTTGATGCTTTAGCGTTTACGCTTCCGCAAGGTTTGTTCGAAGAGCTTTCCGACATTGTTCCAGATGCTGCCCCCCATAATCTCCAGTGCCGGCGAGGAGAGCTCGATGCGGTCATGTGCGAACTCGGTGTGGCGCTGCTGGCGCTGCTGGAGCAGAGCGAAAGCCAAATTCCACCGGCGCTACAGCACATAGCAATCGCGATATGCGCCCATCTTCTCCATACCTACAGTGGGGTTTCGCGCCGTGACGACAGCCGCAAAACCACGCTTTCTCTATCGGAGGAAAGGGCAGCGAAGGCCTTTATGGTTGATCATCTGAACCACGATATCCGGGTTGCCGCTATTGCTGCTGCCATAGGCCTATCGGCCGGGCACTTTTCTCAAGGGTTCAAGCAGGCGACCGGTTCCACGCCGCACCAATGGCTGATCCACCTCAGGGTCGAGCGGGCCAAGGAACTCCTGGGGCAACGTGACAGGACACTGGTGACGATTGCGAAGGATTGCGGCTTCACCGATCAGAGTCATTTTACCAAGGTATTTCACAGGGAAACAGGACTGACGCCGGCCGCATGGCGATCGCGTGGACTACAGTAGACCGCCTTTCCGCGTTTTCATTAAAAAAAGCGCTGTTTTTTACCACGATTGTTGTATGCTGCTGCCGCAAAGCAAAAGTGGTGGCATGGCCTTTGGGCCCGTAACGACGTGAGACGGGATTCGTGAACCAGCAAGTACAGGGCAGCATGTCTGAGGATGTGGCGAGGATTTGCCTGTCGACGATGACTGTATCTGACGTCGTAATCACGCGAAGCCGCTATGATGATTTCAACCTTTCACCAAGCCCGGTGATTTCCTGCGCCGATGCGTTCAATGTCATCATCCAGTTGAAAGATTTTCAGTCGCATCGATTGTGGCGTGGCGGAGAGCTGATCTTTGAAGGCGGCCACCAAAAAGGGACGCTTACCATCACCGACCAGCGTTTCGAGTGGCAATGCCATCATCTTTCGCCGTTCGACAATCTGCGTTTTCATATCCCTTTTTCCCGACTTCGCGATTTTTTGGCCGAGGTCGGCCGCCCGGAATTTTCGGGCTTCGATTGCCCGCCGGGGACGAAGGACAGCGTCATTCTCGGGTTGGCGCAGGCCCTCCTGCCTGCACTTGATGCACCCCTTCAAACGAGCCGGCTATTTCTCGAACAGATAAATCTGGCCATCCTCACTCATCTGACGCAGACCTATGGCGGCCTGCACTTCCCGCCGAGAAAAAAAGGTGTGCTGGCACCGTGGCAAGAGCGACAGGCGACGGAATTCCTGGCTGCGCACATGACAGTGTCGTTTTCGATCGCCGATCTGGCCACCGCCTGCCAGCTCTCTCGCAGCTACTTCATAAAGTCGTTCAAGCAGACATTTGGTCTGACGCCATATCGCTGGCTGACGGAGTATCGCGTCGGCAAAGCCAAAGAGTTATTGCAGAACGGTTTGCCGCTTGCCGAAATCGCGATCGCTTGCGGTTTTTCCGATCAGAGCCACATGACACGTGTGTTCTCCCAGATCACAGGACAGCCTCCCGGAGCTTGGAAAAGAAACAGCAGGTCTACTTAGTACCCAGTCGGCTCAAACTGGACATGTTGCCACCATCAATTTGAACAGTCGCAACCAAGCGGACGTGACGGCTGACAAGATAGCTCTTTCACCGCGCTGGACGAAAGTCCAAGGCGAGTTCTCATGCGTTTGAGTAGCCGCAGCATTTAAAATTGCAGGTTAGTCCTCAAAATTGTCCGTGAAAGTCAAACGTCCTTAATGATCGTCAAGCGGTCGCTGTTTGGATGATATTGTTCCAAACAGCGACCTAACGTTCTATTTCGGCCGGTCGCCGTGCCTGTAAGTTTGCCGCGTTGGTCCGATTGGCCCATCGGCGGATGTAGGTTCGAGGCGCGATGAAAGATTCCACTCCTCACACGGTCAGTTTCGGGCCGTTCGTTCTCAATGTGCCGCAACGACAGTTGTATGATCAGAACGTGCCAGTGAAGCTCGGCAGCCGGGCCATGGAAATCCTGGTGGCGCTGGTGGCGCAGGCAGGCGAACTGGTGGCCAAGAACGATCTGATCGACGCGGTCTGGCCCGGCGCGACGGTTGATGAAAGTGCCTTGCGCGTTCATCTCTCGTCCTTGCGCAAATTGCTTGGCACGCAGGATGATGGAAGCGCGTATATCGTAAACGATTCCGGTCGTGGTTATCGTTTTAACGCGACAATCGGGGAGAACCGCCTCGCATCGCCTCGGCCTGGCGCAGCCAATCCAGCACTACCCATCAGCGTCGTCCGCATGTTCGGCCGAGACGATGTGGTTTCGACGCTTGTTGACCTCTTGCCCGAGCGCCGGCTTCTGACGATCGCCGGGCCGGGAGGGATCGGCAAGACGACGGTGGCGTTGGCGACAGCACGGCGGCTCACCGAAAGGTATGACATCCCGACCGTATTCGTTGATCTCGCACCGATCCAGGACTACGGCTTGGTCGTGACCTCTGTCGCCGCGGCAATTGGTGCTGCATCGGCGACCGCCGATCCATTGGCAAATCTGCTGGACGCACTGGCCGATCGCTCGATGCTTTTGTTGATCGACAACTGCGAGCATCTTATCGACGCGGTTGCGGCTCTCGCCGAGGCAATGACGCAGCGAGCGCCCAATCTCTTGCTGCTCATTACCAGCCGCGAACCGATGAGAGCCGCAGGTGAGTGGGTGCATCGCCTGGCGACGCTTGGCGTGCCCGGTGCGGATTTGGCATCGACAGCCAATGCTGTGGCTGCCTACCCATCCGTCCAGCTGTTTTGCGACAAGGCGAGCGCGAGTGCCGACGATTTCGAGCTGACGGACGCGGATGCTGTCTATGTCGCCGAAATCTGCCGTCGTCTCGATGGCATTCCGCTGGCAATAGAGATGGCTGCCGCACGGGTCGACATCCTCGACCTTCAGACCCTGGCGCAGCGGCTGGATGATCGCTTCGCCGTGCTTACAACCGGTCGCCGCGCGGCGCTGCCGCGTCATCAAACGCTGCGGGCAACGCTAGACTGGAGCCACGATCTCCTGACCGAGGTCGAGAAAATCGTCTTCCGGCGTCTTTCAGTTTTCACATCCTCCTTTCCTTTGGCGGCCGCCCCCTATGTCGTCCAATGCGATCAGGTGGCGCAAGGCCAGGTGTTTGAAGCGCTGACCGCGCTGGTCTCGAAATCGCTCGTCACCAAGGAACGGCGAGATGACGGATTTGCATTCCGTCTCCTCGATACCACCCGCCATTACGGTGCCGAGCAATTGCACGCTTCCAACGAAGAGGCGGAGTCCAAGCGCAAGCATGCGCGCTATTGCATCGGAATGTTTGACGCTGCGGATGGCACGTGGGAGGGCAAGGACCCGGCGCTGTGGCTTTCGGCGGTGCGCCCAAGGATCGACGACATTCGCGCAGCGCTGCAATGGGCTTTGTCAGAGGCTGGCGACACAATACTTGCGCTCGATCTGGTCGTCGCCGCGGCGCCGCTGTTCTTTCACATGTCGCTGCCGGACGAATATCTGAGCCTTGCTGAAAAGACGATGGCGCGGATTGCCGGTAGCAGCCTTGAAGGCTCCACGCATGAAGTCGAGTTGTTGATGTGCTATGGGCATGCGCTATGGCACACCCGTGGCCCATTTGCCGACATGGCGCTGGCGTTCGAGCGGGGACGCTTGATCGCCGCGTCGCTCGACAACGCCGGCCTGTCCATCCGCGCCACTTGGGGGCAGTGGGCACAGGCGATCTTGTCCGGTGATTATCTGATATCGCTCGGCCACGCGGCGGAACTCGAAACATTGGGACGGCAAGCTCAGGATCAGGCCAGCATCATCACCGCCGACCATATGCTGGCGTTGAGCGAACATTTTCGCGGAAATCTCCACGCCTCGGAAATATACCTGCAACGCGTCATTTCCAGCGATGCGAACCCGGTCAGGGCGAACCACACCAACCATGCGCAGGTTGACGGCAAGATTGCCATGCAGTCGTTGCTGATGCGCAATCTCTGGCTCAAAGGCGAGGCCGCCGCAGCGTTGGATCTTGCCAATAGCTGCGCCAGTGACGCTTTGTCCTTGGATCACGACTTATCGATCTGCTACGGTCTCGCGATCGGCGCGATACCTGTCGCCATCTGGACAGGAGAATTGGGGGCTGCCCGCTCGCTGTTGGCCCATCTCTTAGCCAGAACGCAGAGCAAGGGGTTGGCGCATTGGGGGATGTGGGCGCGGGGCTTTGCTACCGCGCTCGGCGATGGCGGCGCGGTCTCTGGAGCCGGCACCACACAGATGCAGCTTGAACTCTTCGCAACGCTTTCGGATGTGACGTTTACAGACAGCATTGTTGATCGCCTCTCGATAGAGCCAAGCCTCTGGTGCGCTCCGGAACTCCTCCGCCGTAGCGCTCTGCGTCAGGCGGACACCGATGTCGCAGATAAAATGCGCTTGTTGCGGAAGTCGCGGGAGCTAGCCGTCTCACAGGGTGCGCTGGCTTTCGAACTCCGAACGGCAATCAGCCTTACGGAACTTGCTGCCGCCTCAAGCGACGGCGAGGCCGCATTGGCCGAGTTGGCGTGCGTCGTTGAGCGCGCACGTCCTGGCGGAAATACCGCCGACTTCAGGCGGGCAATCTCCGTTCTAAACACCTGAAGGCGTATCGGACGACGACTGGAAGGCAATTCAGACTAAACTAGATATCTTCTTAATTCGGATTGAACCTGTGCCATGGCACCCCGCGCTGCCGGCGTTTCGGCGATCCAATCGATGATCAGGAAATCGTGAATCGTAGCGAGATAGCGTGTCGCGCAGACCTCGACGCCGGCGCGAATGAGGCGTCTGGCATAGGCCTCGCCTTCGTCGCGCAGCATATCGTTTTCCGCCGTTATGATCAGAGCCGGCGGCAGCCCCTGCAGATCCCTGATCTCGGCTTCCAGCGGAAATGCTAGTGGATTCGGCTTGGCAGGAATGGTGCCAAGATAGGCGTCGATAAAGGTGTCGAGCGCCCGTCTTGTCAACCAAGGACCTTGCGCGAATGCTATGCTTGATTCGGTCTCCAGCCGATCCGCGGTCATCGGGCACAGCAGGAACTGCAAAAGCGGTGATGCCTGTCGTCGCTGTTTTATCAGGATGCAAAGTGCCGCCGCCATGTTGGCGCCCACTCCGTCTCCGCCTATGGCGAGGCGGCTCGCGTCCAGCCCGTGACCTCGCCCATGCTCCAGTAGATACTCTCTAACAGCGCAGCCCTGCTCGATCTGTGCTGCGAACCGCGCGTCGGGGGCTTTGGTATACGCAACCATGACAACGGCGATGTTGCTGGCCCCCGCGATTTGTCTGGCGAAGCGATCATGAGTGCTGCAGCCGTCACCCGCCATCCAGCCGAATCCAGGAAAATAAAGAAGGATGGGTAAATCACTCGACGCATTCAGCGGCCTGACGAGGCGAATGTCGATTGGGCCATTTGCGCCATTCGGGGTGCGGACATCTTCTACCGAGGTCGCGAAAGCGTCAGGCTCACAGAACTGCAATGCCCCGAATTTCGCCGCCCCATCCCCATCCCCATATGTCGGTAAAGCACCAAGCACACCGGCCTGGTCGAGAAACTCCTGGGTGACTTCGTCCAGGATCGGATGCGCCGACATAGGCGTCACTGTCACGAGTGTCGGCGATCGGCCGGTATTGTCCACGTCGTCCATAGAAGTCGTCCTTGGTCGCACTCTGAAGCGGACCGTGTTCTTTGTCTCGCGAAGGCCTAACCTGTGATCTTTCGGGCGCGGCGCCAGCGGCTGGGCGTTTCACCTGTCAGCTTGCGGAAGAGACGTGAGAAATGTGCCTGGTCAGCCATGCCGCAGCAAATCGCCACTTGCGAGAGCGGTTGGTCCGTCGACAAGAGCAAATGCTGGGCGTAACCCATACGCCGGGAAAGGATATAAGCGTGGGGCGATTCATCGAAGCTCCGACGGAATGCGCGCGAGAAGTGGCTAACGCTCAGCCGAGCGACGGCGGCAAGATCTTCGGCGCGAAAGCTCTCTTCGATGTTGTTCTCGATGAAGGCCTCGATGCGTTTGACCTGCCACGGCGCGAGACCACCGCCGTCGGCAGACGGTGGACTCTCGAACGTGCCCGTCAGCATCGCGCGGGCCTGCTCGATGAAGGAACGTGCTTTCGTCAAGTCGCGGTCGAAAGCATTTCCCGCTTCGTCGAGCAGCCTGAGAACATCGGTTGCAAGGATGCCATTGTGACCACTGTCGGCAGGATGAAACGCTGATGATCTGGCGGGCATGATAAATTCCTTATGGCAGTCCGACGAGAGAGCTGATTGCAGCTGGCAATTTGAATAGTCCGGACAGACGCCACAAGGCGAGTTAAACTCCGCTAAGTTTCGTGAAACGGTGAAACAGCCGATGGCGGACATCGACGGTGTCAGGGCGCTCTCGCGCGATTGTGTGCGTCGCCTTGCTTGCGCCCCGCCGGATAATGCTGGAAAGTGCGGCACTTGGAATACGGGATGTCGGTAGGATAGATAAGCGTCATGGGGTTTGCTTCAGCATCGTCTGATACCGACAACTTCGGCTGCCCACTCGGTAAGCTTACTGACGATCAGCAGATCGTCGCGAGCGGTATGCGATTTCACAAGAAGGCCTCGGCCTCGTCGTCGGTTGGGCGTGTGATGACTAAGGCCACGAACCGGGGATACCTTCTTGGCCTTTCGCTCGAAGCCGGCCACAGCAGGAAGATATTCCGCGAACACCATTCCACGGTCCACAGTTTCGCAAAACTCGGTCTACGTCCGCAACTTCGCTGACGAGTACAAGGCGGACTTGAAGGGCCCATTCCAGTTTGTCCTGATGGAAATCACCGATGCTGCCGTGGGACAGATCGCCGAGGATGCGGATATCAGGGGTGCCATAGAGCTTCATTCCCGATCTGAAGAAGCCGATCCGGTTCTTGGCGGCCTGGTTGCGGCATTGTTTGCGGGTGCCAGCGGCAAGGGCCAGAAGAGCGCGCTGTTTGCCGACCAGTTGTCGATCGCAATCGGCGTTCACCTCGTCCATCATTATGGCAATGGTCGCACACGCACCAATGATCGAGGCCGCGGCTTGTCGCGGCGGATGGAGGTTCTGGCCAAGGAGTTGATCGAAAGCCGCCTGGATGGTGATGTCTCCATCGATGAACTGGCTGGCGTCTGCAACATGTCACGCAGTACATTTCTCAGGGCATTTCGCGAAACCACCGGAAAGACAGCGCATCAATGGCAGATGCAACAGCGTATCGGCAAGGCGCGTGCTCTGCTGCTGTCGTCGGTATTGTCGCTTTCCGAAATCGCCGCCACCTGCGGTTTTGCGGATCAGAGCCATTTTACTCGCGTTTTCTCAGCCGAGTTCGGTGTGACACCAGGCCTTTGGCGTCGAAGCAAGCAATTCTAGAGCCGCAGCCCGATGGCAACAGAAAGCCGATTGCCCCATAGCGACGGATCAATTTGCCACGGTCGGATCATTCAAATCGCAATGGGTCCAGACAAGAAGCAATCTGCACGAACGGTCATATTCGCATGGTGAACGCAAACCATTCTTCACTGTGAGGGACAACCATGACCATTCAAGCCACGCCGACGCCGGGCTCCAAGCTTCTGACGCCGCACGATCACACGCTGATCATGATCGACTTCCAGTCGCAGATGTCGTTCGCGACCAAGAGCATCGATGCCGTCAACCTGCGTAACAATGCAGCACTCGTTGCCAACGCCGCCAAGGGCTTCGGCGTGTCGACCATTCTGACGACGGTTGCCGAGAAGAGCTTTTCAGGCCCGATGTTCAGCGAGATCACCGAGGCGTTCCCCGGCCAGAAGCTGTTCGACCGGACCTCGATGAACACCTGGGAGGACGCCGAAGTCATCAAGGAGATCAACAAGATCGGCAAGACGCGCATCGTGCTGAGCGGTCTGTGGACAGGCGTCTGCATTGTCGGTCCGGCGCTGTCGGCCATCGAGCAGGGTTTTGAAGTCTACGTTCTCGCCGACGCATGCGGCGACGTTTCAACCGAAGCCCATGACCGCGCGATGGACCGCATGGTTCAGATCGGCGCGCAGCCGATGACATCGCTGCAGTACATGCTCGAGCTGCAGCGCGATTGGGCGCGCACTGAGACCTATGACATGACTACCGGCATCGCCAAGAAGTTCGGCGGCTCCTACGGTCTCGGCATCATCTATGCCAAGCAGATGTTCGGAGCCTCCGAAGCGCACTGATCCTCGCGTAGGCTTACCTCTGCGTTCCGTTCGCGTGATTGTGAGCGGAACGACATTCCGATGTCAAAGGATCACGTGATGAAGATCTATCTCTTTTCCCTCGGCGCCGGACTTCTCGTCGGTGTCGTCTACAGCCTTCTCAACGTCCGCTCGCCTGCGCCTCCTGTCGTGGCGCTGATTGGCCTGCTCGGCATTCTGGTCGGCGAGCAGCTGATTCCGCTTGCCAAGACCCTGATGGCGAAGGAGCCCGCCGCCGTTTCGTGGTTCAATCAGGTGAAGCCTCACATGTTCGGCCACCTGCCCAAAGGCGATGGCGGCTCCAAGCGCGCGGCTGACGATGGGAAGATGGGGTGATGCCAACCCGACGACGGTTTCTTGGCGGTGCATCCGCCCTGGCTTTTCCAAACGTGTTCTCAAGCGGCGCCGCGGCTGCCAATACCACCCAAACTGGAGTGTCTCCCATGTTCGCTGATCTGATCCTTCACACCGGTCTCTTCACCACGCTCGACCGCACCAATCCGAATGCCAGCGCCGTCGCCATCAAGGACGGGAAGTTTCTGGCCGTCGGCCACGACGAAGAGATCATGGCGTTCAAGGGGCCCGACACCAACGTCGTCAACCTCAAGGGCAAGCGCGTCCTCCCGGGCCTGATCGACAACCACACCCACGTCATTCGCGGCGGCCTGAACTTCAACATGGAGCTGCGCTGGGATGGCGTCCGGTCGCTGGCCGATGCCATGGACATGCTGAAGCGCCAGGTGGCCAATACACCGGCACCACAATGGGTGCGCGTCGTCGGCGGCTTTACCGAGCATCAGTTCGTTGAAAAACGCCTTCCGACGATCGACGAGATCAACGCGATCGCACCCGATACCCCGGTGTTCCTGCTTCACCTCTACGACCGCGCACTCCTGAACGGTGCTGCCGTTCGCGCCGTTGGCTACAACAAGGACACGCCAAATCCTCCCGGTGGCGAGATTATCCGCGACGCATCCGGCAATCCGACCGGTCTTCTGCTCGCCAAGCCGAATGCCGGCATTCTCTACTCGACGCTTGCCAAGGGGCCGAAGCTGCCGCTGGAATACCAGGTCAATTCAACCCGCCATTTCATGCGCGAACTCAATCGTCTCGGCGTCACCGGCGTCATCGATGCCGGCGGCGGCTTCCAGAATTATCCAGACGACTACGCGGTCATCCAGAAGCTCGCCGACGAGAACCAGATGACGGTGCGGCTGGCCTACAATCTCTTTACTCAAAAGCCGAAGGCCGAAAAGGAGGACTTCCTCAACTGGACGCAGTCGGTCAAGTACAAGCAGGGCAACGATTATTTCAGGCACAACGGAGCCGGCGAAATGCTGGTCTTCTCCGCCGCCGACTTCGAGGATTTCCGTCAGCCCCGGCCCGACATGCCGCATGAGATGGAAGGCGAAATGGAAGAGGTGGTCCGCATCCTGGCCGAAAACCGCTGGCCGTGGCGTCTGCATGCCACCTATGACGAAACAATCTCGCGCGCGCTCGACGTCTTCGAGAAGGTGAACCAGGATATTCCGCTCGAAGGCCTGAACTGGTTCTTCGACCACGCCGAAACCATCTCCGACCGCTCGATCGACCGCATCGCGGCACTTGGCGGCGGTATCGCCGTGCAGCACCGCATGGCCTATCAGGGCGAATATTTCGTCGAACGCTACGGCGTCGGCGCCGCCGAAGCTACGCCGCCGGTCGCCAAGATTCTCGAAAAGGGCGTCAAGGTCTCGGCCGGCACCGATGCCACGCGCGTTGCCTCCTATAATCCCTGGGTTTCGCTGTCCTGGATGATCACCGGCAAGACCGTCGGCGGCATGAACCTCTATCCGCGCGCCAACTGCCTGGACCGTGAAACCGCGTTGCGGATGTGGACGGAGAACGTCACCTGGTTCTCCAACGAGGAGGGCAAGAAGGGCCGCATCGAGAAGGGGCAGTTTGCCGACCTGGTCGTGCCGGACAAGGACTTCTTTGCCTGCGCCGAAGACGAGATTTCCTTTCTCACCTCGGATCTCACCATGGTCGGGGGCAAGATCGTCTATGGCGCCGGTGACTTCGCGAAATACGACGAAAGTGATGTTCCACCGGCTATGCCCGACTGGTCGCCTGTTCGTACCTTCGGCGGCTATGCGGCCTGGGGCGATCCGGAGGGTGCCGGCAAACGGTCGCTGCGCCGCACGGCGATCTCGATGTGCGGTTGCGCCAATGATTGCAACGTCCACGGCCATGACCATGCCGGCGCCTGGACATCGAAGCTGCCGATCGCTGATCTGAAGGGCTTCTTTGGGGCACTCGGCTGCGCCTGCTGGGCGGTTTGAAAGCGAACTGGAGAGACCAAGGCGGCGCGCATCAACTGCGCCGCCTTGGTCTCCGGCTGCGCGCGCAATCCCGATAATTGCATTTTCTGCAATTAAATAGACATTATTGATGCAATTGTTAGCCGCAATCGCACTGTGCAATATCGCTCTATCAGACGAACATCGCTCGGCCTGTTCCGAACCGCAGCGATCACAGGAGCAACCATGATCAATCCTACTCATCCAGCGCCACACCGCAGACTGTCCATCGAGCACGCTGTAGCGCCTGTCGTACGTACGCTCGCGCTTGCAGCGTTGTGCGCCGCCTATATCCAGGGTCCGCTCGTCAAGATCTTCGATTTTAACGGCGCCATTGCCGAGATGAACCATTTCGGCCTGTCGCCGGCGCCATTCTTCGCGATCGGGGTCATCATCTTCGAACTCGCAATGTCCGCGCTGATTATAACGGGCGTCTTCCGTTGGGCGGCCGCGGGTGCCTTAGCCGTCTTCACGCTGATGGCAACCTTTCTCGCTCTGCGCTTCTGGGAATTGCCAGCGGGCATGGAACGCTCAATGGCGATGAATGGCTTCTTCGAGCATATCGGCCTGTGCGGCGCTTTCATCATCGTTGCACTACAGGACCTCTATCGCTCGCCTAGGCGGTAATTGCGACCGGCCGATCGGACGCCTTTTGTCCAAAAGGCGAATCGAACCGACAAGAACGGATCGCGCCGTTCGCTAACATACATACAGTACCGCGATCTGTACTGACCACGTCCCTCCCGGTGCCCCAATGCAAACCAAGACCGAGCTCCTGCTATCGCGCAGACACACACTTCTCGCCGGCGCCATGCTTTCAGCGGCCAGTGCGCTTCCAGCCTTTGCCAGCAACCAGAAAATGCCCAACTCTCACAAAGGAATTTCCGCTATGCACAATTTCATCGAAACCAAGGACAAGACCAAGATCTTCTACAAGGACTGGGGAACCGGTCAGCCGATCCTCTTCTCTCATGGCTGGCCGCTATCCGGTGACGCCTGGGAAGCGCAGATGCTGTTCTTCGGCATGAACGGCTATCGCGTCATCGCCCACGACCGCAGAGGCCATGGCCGTTCGGATCAGCCGTGGGACGGCAACAACATGGACCAGTATGCCGACGATCTCGCCGAACTGATGAACAAGTTGGATCTGAAGAACGTCATCATGATCGGCCACTCGACCGGCGGTGGTGAAGTCGCGCATTATATCGGCCGCCACGGCAATGAGCGCGTCGCCAAGGTCATTCTCGTAGGCGCCGTGCCGCCATTGATGCTGAAGACACCTGAGAACCCGGAAGGCACGCCGATCGAGGTCTTCGACGGGATCCGCAAGGGCACTGCCAACGACCGCTCGCAGTTCTTCAAGGACCTGACGATGTCATTCTACGGCTTCAATCGTCCTAACGCCAAGGTCAACGAAGGCCTGCGCGAAAGCTTCTGGCTGGAAGGCATGGTCGGTAGCATCAAGGGTCACTACGATTGCGTGCGCGAATTCTCGGAAGTCGATTATACCGCCGACCTGAAGAAGATCGAGGTGCCGACACTGGTCATTCACGGTGATGACGATCAGATCGTGCCGATTGCCGCGTCCGGCCTAAAGACCGCCAAGATCGTCAAGAATGCGACGCTCAAGGTCTATCCGGGTGCGCCGCATGGCCTTGCCCAGACCGAATCCGAAAAGTTCAACGCGGACGTTCTGGCCTTCATCAAGGCCTGATCCTGACATGAGCCGGGGGGCTTCTCGATGACCACGATAGAAACGAAATCGACAGCATCAGCCAGCGGCTTCGCGCCATTGCGGCAAACCACATTCGCCATTTTGTGGCTTGCCACTATTCTTGGAAACACGGGAAGCTTCATGCGAGACGTGGCGAGCTCATGGCTCGTCACCGATCTCTCCGCTTCGCCGGCCGCCGTCGCGATGATCCAGGCGGCCGGCACCTTACCGATCTTCCTGCTGGCTATCCCGGCCGGCGTGTTGTCCGACATCATGGATCGGCGCAAGCTGCTGATTGCGGTGCAGATCCTGCTTGCCTGCGTCAGCGTCACGCTGATGACGCTTTCCTATTTTCAGATGCTGACGATCGAAGCGCTGATCGGGCTGACATTTCTCGGCGGTGTCGGGGCGGCTCTCGTTGCACCGGCCTGGCAGGCGATCGTGCCGGAGCTGGTCGCCAAACCGGATCTGAAGAGCGCCATTGCGCTGAACTCGCTGGGCATCAACATCTCCCGTTCGATCGGCCCTGCGGTTGGTGGTCTGATCCTCGCATCGCTGGGAGCGGCCGTCACCTATGGCGCCGATGTCACCAGCTATCTCTTCGTTATCGCAGCGCTCATCTGGTGGAAAAGACCGAAGAACGATGGTGATGAACTGTCCGAGAATTTCACCGGTGCGTTCCGAGCAGGCTTGCGCTATGCGCGTGCCAGCCGCGAGCTTCATGTGGTGCTGTTGAGGGCTGCGGTGTTCTTCGCCTTCGCAAGCGCTGTCTGGGCGTTGCTGCCACTGGTCGCCCGCACGCTGCTCGGCGGCACGGCAGGCTTCTACGGCGTGCTTCTCGGCGCCGTCGGCGCGGGCGCTATCGGTGGTGCACTAGTCATGCCACGCCTGCGGCAAAAACTCGGCCCGGATGCGCTTCTGCTGGTTTCGGTCTTTACCACAGCCATCGTCATGGCCTTGCTGTCGCTGGCGCCGCCGCAGTGGCTTGCCATTGTCATTCTGCTCTTCCTCGGTGCCGCCTGGATCATGGCGCTGACGACCCTCAACGGCGTCGCCCAGGCTGTCCTCCCCAACTGGGTGCGTGGCCGCGCACTCGCGATCTACCTCACGGTCTTCAACGGCGCGATGACCGTCGGCAGTCTCGGCTGGGGCTTCGTTGCCCAGGAAACCGGTGTGCCGATAGCGCTGCTGATCTCGGCGGCGGGTCTGGTGGTCGCTGGCCTGATCATG
>Ga0247741_1000049_pt1 | contig 99476 bp, 84 predicted proteins | sample UWRJL213509R2_FD_180945 | JGI IMG/M metagenome (GOLD analysis project Ga0247741, IMG submission 180945) | Plant litter microbial communities from Arlington Agricultural Research Station in Wisconsin, United States - UWRJ-L213-509R-2 | ecosystem: Environmental > Terrestrial > Plant litter >...
ACAACTCGCTTCACAAATGCAGGAAAAAACTAAAATCTGATCCGGAAACAGAAAACAAAGCTTATGTCGACAAAAACTAAAATTATATTGATAACCGTAATACTGGTTTCCACTATTGGACTGGCATTTACCGTTTCGATGCATCGAAAAACGGAAAAAGAATATATTGGCATTACGCCGAAAAAAAAAGACAGTGTAGCCTCTGTCGCGGCATTCAAACAAGTTTATAAAGTACTAATGAGTCCGCGTTGTCTTAATTGTCATCCCAAAGGCGATATTCCGCTTCAGGGAGATAATAGCGTTCTACATACCATGCAGCCTAAACGAGGAAAAGATGGAAAAGGAGTTTTTGCCATGAAATGCGCCAATTGCCATCAACCCGAAAATAGTCCCGGATTACACACGCCTCCCGGAAACCCGGAATGGCATTTACCGCCTGCTGATATGAAAATGGTATTTGAAGGTAAAACAGCCCACGAATTGGCCAAACAGCTCGTAAATCCTGAACTGAACGGACATAAAGACATGGAAAAACTTATTGCCCACGCAGATGACGGTTTGGTAAAAGCAGGCTGGAATCCCGGAAAAGGAAGAACTGTTCCGCCTTTAACGCATGCACAGTTTAAAAAAGCCTGGATTACCTGGCTGCAAACCGGCGCTTATGCTCCTGCAAAATAGTATTGCCCTAATTTTAATGATGATCTGATGACAAAAAATAACAACATAGATACTACAAGAAGAAATTTTTTAAAGCTGACGGGTTTAGGAGGCGCGGCACTTTGTCTTGGTTTTTATTTCCCTGCTGATGGAGTTCCAACGCTTGTACGACCTTCTGAATTGAGCGAATCTGATATCGAATTATGTCCGTGGATTATTATCAATCCGTCTGGAAAAGTGACTATTGTGAACCATAGGGCAGAAATGGGGCAGGGTTCGTATCACTCAGTTCCGCAAATTGTAGCCGAAGAATTAGAAGTTGATATGAAAGACATCAACGTTATTTTTGCTATCGGAAACGAAAAAAAATACGGCGGACAAGTTACCGGAGGAAGTTCTACAATTCGATCTTCTTATAAAAACCTGCTTAAATTAAGTGCAACTGCGAGAGAAATGCTGATTGCCGCAGCCGCCGCAAAATGGAATGTTTCTGTTGCAGATTGTTATGCCGAATCCGGACATGTGATTCATAAACCATCCGGAAAAAAAGCACATTATGGTGAACTTGCCGTAGCTGCTTCAAAATTGCCGGCACCAAAAGAACCAAAACTAAAGAAGATATCAGAATACAAATTAATTAGAAAACCGCTAAAAAGAATCGATACGCCATTAAAAACCAATGGTTCATTAATCTTCGGACTAGATAAAAGAATTCCGGGAATGCTGTTTGCTTCGGTAGAACGCGACCCTCGTTATTTTGGAAAAGTAAAAAGCTTTGATGCGAGTAAGGCATTAAAAGTTCCGGGCGTAAAGCGAGTTTTTAAAGTTAATATGGGCTATTACGAATACATCCGTGAAGGCGTTGCCGTAATTGCCGATTCGACCTGGGCTGCACTTGAGGGAAGAAAAGCATTAAAAGTAGAGTGGGATACAAGTGGTTTTAAACATTGGAGTACGCCAGAAATATTTGAAACTCAAAATAAATTATTAAAAACTCAGGAAGGAATGCCACTTAAAACGCAGGGAAATCCAACTGAAATATTATCAAAAACAACTAAAAAATTAGATGTAGTTTACCAAACGCCATATCAGTCACACGTTGCTATGGAACCGATAAACTGCATTGCGCATTATAAAAAAGATTCGATTGAAATTTGGGGACCAATACAAGCTCCGGGATGGATTCAGGACGATATAAGTAAACAATTTAAAATTGATAAAGAAAAAGTTATTGTAAATATGACTTTTCTTGGAGGCGGTTTTGGAAGAAAAGCGATGATCGATTATCCAAGCGAGGCTGTTGGTATTTCAAAAATATTGGGTGGTCCGGTTCAGGTTGTCTGGACACGTGAGGATGATGCTTCTTTAGGACCATTTCGCCCCGGAATTTCGTACCGCTGTGAAGGAACAATTGCCGATGGAAAAATCGAGGCTCTGAAATTTAGAATGGCAGGGCAAAATAATGATCACTGGCGTGGAGGATCAAAAACAGAACCCAACCGAAGTACCAGCGAGGGATTTTTGAAACCGTATTACGAAAGCATTAAAAACTTAAGTATTGCCGATGTACTTTTTGAAACCACGATTCCTACCAGTTTCTGGCGATCTGTTTATGCTTCTACAAACGGATTTGCTTATGAAAGTTTTATTGATGAAATGGCGCACGAAGCCAAAAAAGATCCATTGGATTTCCGCAGAGAACATTTGCAGGAAGAACGCTGTCAAAAGTTAATCGATAAAATGAAAGAAGTTTCCGGGTGGAAAAACCGTGCAAAAAATGAAGGTTTTGGTGTTGCCATTACAGAGTGTTTCAGCTCAACTGTAGGTCATGTTGTCAAAGTTTCTAAAAATCCTGCCGGCGGTGTAAAAATCGATAAAGTCTGGGCTGTAATGGATTGTGGCTGGTATGTAAATCCTGATATTATTCACGCTCAGGTCGAGGGTTCCATTGTCATGGGATTAGGAGCTGCAACTACGCATCAGATTACGTTTAAAGATAATGTTGTTGAGCAGCATAATTTTTATGATTATCCATTGCCGAGAATTAACGAAATTCCGCCTATAGAAGTTTATATCATCGATAATGAAGAAGATGCCGGTGGAGTTGGAGAACCTGGACTTCCGCCTTTTGCTCCGGCTTTAACCAACGCCATTTTTGATTTAACCGGAAAGCGTATCAGGACTTTACCGTTTAAGCTTTCTGAGGTTTAAAAGTTAATCAGTATAACCCTGTTAGGTGTAATTATTTTTAACACATAGAAACATAGAATTATTGACCTCAAAAAAAGGCGTTTCACTTGCATTAACACACATAGCTAACTATGTGTTAGAAACAAGTTTCTTTTGGATTTACTTTTTTCGAAATTATAAAATCTATGTTTCTATGTGTTTAATTAAATTTTTATGCATTACATCCAATGGGTTCATTATATAAATCTTGTTTCTATTGAAACAGGATTTTTTTTAAATAATTTGCAAACATAATTTTATGTAATTCCTTATAAAAAAGATAATGTCTCAATTTTGATGTTAAAATTTTTGCACATTCTTATTATTGTTTGCTAAAATTACAAACTTCTCATCTATACATATTCTTGATTTTTTATTTCAATTTAAAAATTAAAGTATTGATTATCAGTATTTTGATATGTTTAAAATAGCCTAAGAACCTTGATTTTTAACGTATATTTTTTATAATCTCTTTTTTAAATCTAGTTTCGTTATGTTCTTTTTTTAGGAACTACCTTACTAATTTAAAACCACAGATTATGAACAATCAATTACATTTTACTTTTTTTAAAAGAGAACAATATTTCCATATCGTATGGATTTTTTTCATTCTCTTAACCTCAAATTTATACGCACAGCGCGGTTATTATGATGCGCCGTATAAAAGGTACGAAGCAAACGCAGGACAATTGTCGAATGGCGCTGCAACTACTTCAAAATCATATATTCAGGCAGATCTGCAATCAGAAGCCTCAGATCAGATATGCGTGAATATGTCTGCAACCAATGCCACGGTTCAATGGACGCTTACAGAAGCTGCAGACGGGCTTGTTATTCGCTACAGCGTTCCAGACGGACAATCGGCTACATTAGGCGTTTACAATGGGAATACAAAAGTTACTACGCTGACTTTGACTTCGACCTGGTCGTGGGAATATTTGTGGAGTAATGGAAATCCGAATAATAACGGAATCACCAATCAAAATCCGAGAATGCGATTTGACGAAGTGCGTTATAAACTTCCGGCTAAAATTTCGGCATCGGGAACTTTAAAACTGGTAAGAGAATCTGGAAATGTCCATGTAGATTTTGCTGAGATGGAGCCAGTTCCAACAAGTCTTTTAGCTCCGGCGGGTTCAGTAACTTATAGCGGAAACGGAAGTGATCTTCAAACCTTTATTGATGCAAACGGCGGTAAAAAAATATTTATTCCAAGTGGAGTTTATAACGTGAATCGTGAATTGTATTTTGGGGCTGCCAATACTTCATTGATTGGTGCCGGAATGTGGTATACGCAAATTAATTTTACCAATACCAGTTTTGGTAACGGCGGACTTCGTGCCAATGCGGCCGGAATTTCATTTACAGATCTTTATTTAACGACAAATTCGACTTCGAGAAGTAATTCTTATAAAGCTATAAATGGTGTTTTTACATCTTCTTCAATAGTAAAAAATATTTGGGCTGAGCATTTTGAATGTGGTGCCTGGATTGCCCAGTACAATGTTGGCGGTCCGGCAATTGCCGATGGATTTACAGTATCACATTGCCGTTTTAGAAATAATTATGCTGACGGAATTAATCTTTGCAAAGGAACAGCAAATTCTATTGTAGAGCATTGCAGTTTTAGAAATAATGGTGATGATGATCAGGCGATTTGGTCTGCGGATGGACTGGAATGCATCAATAATACCTTTAGATACAATACTTCCGAAAACTGTTGGCGTGCCTGTGGTTTGGCTATTTACGGTGGAAAAAATAACAAGGCTTACAATTTGATTATAAAAGACAATCTCGAAGCAGGAATCAGAGTAAGTAATAATTTTCCCGGAGCGCCATTTAACAACGACGGAATGCATGAAATACATGATATTACCGTAACAACTTGTGGAACTTTCAATGATACTTATAACAATCCGGTAGCGGCTATAGATATTTTTAGTGCGACGAATGCCGGAACTCAGGTTAAAAATGTTCAGTTGTATAATATTGATATTTTAGATTCAAGAAATGATGCTATTTCGATCAGTAAAAGATCAGGAGACGGAATTTATAATCTTAGTTTTAAAGATATAACAGTTAACGGAACAGGTAAAGAATTTCCAAACAATAACGCATTAAACAGAAATTGGGGCAGAGGTTATTTTGTACTTATTGCAGGTTCTCCTGCCGGAAATGGAACATATTGCAACATGAATTATTCGAATAGAGGCGGTAATGCAGCGGCAAATGAAGAAATAAGTGCGATTGGTTCTTTTTCGTGGACACAAAGTTCTAATTGTTCCAGTACATCAGTTCCGGTTTCAGGCGTTACGATTTCACCCGCAACAGCGACTTTAAGCGTTGGCGGAACGCAACAATTAACACCAATTGTTGCTCCGGCAAATGCTACCAACAAAACGGTGAGTTATAGTTCTAATAATACGGGTGTTGCAACTGTAAATGGCGCAGGTTTAGTTACTGCAATTGCGTCGGGAACAGCAACGATTACGGTAACTACGCAGGACGGAGCGAAAACCGCGACGGCTGTAATTACCGTAAATACATCCAATGTTGCGGTGACAAGTGTGAGTCTTAGTCCGTCAACAGCAACTTTGGCAGTGGGAGGAACGCAGCAATTAACGCCAACAGTTCTTCCGTCAAATGCAACGAATAAAGCGGTTAGTTATGCATCCAATAATACAGGTGTAGCAACGGTAAATGCTTCGGGTTTGGTAACGGCAATTTCAAACGGAACTGCTATTATTACGGTAACAACTACAAGCGGAAATAAAACAAGTACGGCTACAATTACCGTGAGTACGGCAACAGGAAACTATTTTACCATTAAAAACAGATGGACAAATAATTATTTATACGATGCCGGTGCCAATGTAGGGTATGGTGCAACTGTTGCCAATAACAATTACAAATGGCAAAAAATTGCTATTGATGCGACTTATTTTGTATTAAAAAATGTAGGTACAGGTGATGTCATGCATATTGAAAACCTAACGGGAGCAGTACAATGTACAGCTGCGGGATCTGATTGGTGGAGCGCACAATGGTCAAGCGAAAATGTGGATGGCACTTTTGTTCGAATTAAAAACAGATGGCAAACCGGAAGCATGATTCATATCGAAAATCTGAATGGTTCTGCTCAATATGCCGGAGGTCAAAACAATTGGGAAAGCGCCCAATGGCAATTTCAAAGTACTTCGACAGCGAAAAAAATTAATGCTGATGAAGAAGTAGCAGATGAGAACAATTCTCTCGTAAGTATTTATCCAAATCCGTCAACAAACAAAGAATTTAATATTATTCTGCCGGAATTAAAAACTGGTGAAATGGCAACAGTTACGGTTACGGATATAAACGGAAGAAAAGTTTTGGTAAACCAACTTAGTTCTTCTGCAAAAATCAATCATAATTTAGCTTCGGGAATATATGTTGTTACCATCAGTTCAAATGGTTTTAATGTTTTTAAAAAACTGATTGTTAAATAATAGGTTCAATAATAAAAGAGAAATGCCAGACCTTTTGATCTGGCATTTTTTATTTAGTTTCCTTTTAATAAATTAATACTTACTGTAGCGATATCAGCTTCCGGGAATCTTTTAAAAATGGATTTATCCGGAAATAAACCTGCCTGAGCGGCGACGTTATTAAAGACATCTATCTCAACAATGTATTGGTCAGAAAAACCGTGAGTGGCATCATAAGCTGTTGCAGGAGTTTTTCCTAAATTATTTGCTGCAAGTTTTGGATCTATGGTATGTAATTCTATCAGAAGTAAACCAAATTTTCGAACATACGGGGACCATTTTTGCAAATGTTCCAGAAGATTATCTTCTACAAGGTTGTTGCTGATTCTTTTTCCTCTATAGGCAAATGTACCGGTAGATGTACTAATTCTGTTTTTGTCAATGTGTTTTGGATCCTGCCAGATTCGGTTGTGATCTAAAAAAGTCCTCACGTTAAGCAAATCTTTCAGATCAATATTATAATTTTCTCTCAAGTCGTCTGCAAGCACATCTGGTCGTCCTATATCTCCCCAAATTACTTTTGCCCAGATATCTGCTTTTATAAGATTAGCCCTTGTTACTTTCAGTGCAGCCTGATTATAATCTGCACCAACCAGGAATAACGGATAGTCATCAAGCATTTTTCCTCTTAGGGTTTGTCTTTCGATAACTTCAAAAATATGCTGCAGGAAAGCGCCATTACCACAACCCATATCCAGAATTCCTTTTGGCTGTTGTTCAATTGGCAGGTTAAAAAGGTTGAGGATAATCTCATCTACAACTTTAAAATAAGTGTCATGAGCGCCTCCGCTTCCCCATACATTCATTTCACGATCAACATGAATTTCGTTTTCACCATTGGCAATCATTCTTAAAACGGCCGGATCGGCAAAAATTAATTCTTCAATTTTGGCAAATGTTGGCAAATAAGAAACTGTAACGCCATATGCACTGGCTCTCTTTGCAAAAAACAAGCCCGCTTCGGTAAATTGATAATTGCCATTTTTTTCCGTGAACCATCCAAGATGTACAAAAAAGTCTAATATTTTTTTAAAATTTTCCGGTGATTTATGAAATTCTTCGGGTCTAAAAGAAGTCTCCATAAAATATTTATGAAACATGCCATTCATTGCCAAACGTACTATTGTTGGCCCTGCCAAATAACCTTCTATATGTTTTAAAATCTGTTCCTGAATGGAGTTTATCAGGATATCATCGGAGTGTTCAATTCCGTACTTTTTTTTATATTTTTCAAAAATAATATTGAGTTTTTCAAAGGGTGCGTCTTCAAAAAAACGGCGGTGAAACTGTGTTGAAAACTGAAGTAAATCAACAACGTCTTCATAGAGGTAAAATAATGAAAAGGCTATTTTTGTTTTTTCATTAACTGAGATGGTAATTTCCTGTGTTTTGTTATTGACTTCATACTCTAAAAAGCCTTGAGAAGCCAAAATTCTCAAACCAACATTCAGGTAGCCTTCATTTGCGCTAAAAGCAGTTACCAGCTCTGCTAATTGTACTTTCTCTTTGTTTAGGATGAACTCTAAAACTGCATTTTTCTTTAATGCTATTGCAACCGGAGCAACAGCTAAGCCGTCAAGATGTCTGAAAATGGAACTTCGGAGTTTTGATGTATTGGTCATAGTATAAAGAAAATGTTTGCTGAAAATTTTAATTATTATAAAGATAGTATTTTTTAAAATTACAGATATTTAAAATATTTTCATACGATTTGAATATGTTAATGTTAACTTCATGAATTGATGATAAATCATAAATATCAGAATTAATTTAGACAATGATAAGGCGTTTGCCTTTATAAATAATGCCTAAAAAAGGTTAATATTTTCTAATTGGTAATATTGGCTTAGAAAAATTCTTACATAGTAAAAAAAATCCCCTAGATATTAACTGTCTTGTTTGTAGTGTTTTAAAATTTTACTAAAATTTTAATTAACATTTTTTTTGCAAAAATTGCATCTAAACTTTTGAAGTAAATATTTTTAATATACTTTTGTTCTATCAAACTAGTAGAATTTAAAATAAATCAAATAGCAAAGAATATAAAAGCATTACAATATTTTAAACAATTGTTTGGCAATGCGCCTTAAGAGTTGTTAGTGTTAATTCTTCAATCCCTAATCATACAAAATTTTTAATAAGAGAATCCTAAATTTTAGGATGAAATCTTATAAGATCAATTCAAATAATAATAATCCAAAATAAAATAAAAATGAAAAAGCGAATGTGTTGCAGATAAAAAATGCTGTTCCGGCAGAAAATATAGAAGTTAAAGAAATTGTACATCTCTGTAAGGGAAAGAAAATAGAGTAAATCTGTTTCGGGTCACCTTATTCATCAAACCAAAACAACGTAATGAAAAACAAATTATATAGATATGCATGGTTATGCATTTTGTTGATTTCCGTAGGGGTCAAAGCTCAGGAAACCAAACCGTTAATTCAGTCTAAACTTGAAGGAACGGTAGTTGACGCTATTACAAAGGAGCCTATTATTGGGGCTTCAATAAATATTAAAGGTACTACACACGGGGTTCAGACAGATTTTGATGGAAAGTTTTATTTCCAGACAGGACAAAAACTTCCTTATACGCTAATAGTAAGTTATTTGGGATATAAAAAAGCGGAAGTTGTAGCTAATGAAAACTCCATTGTTGTTAGTCTTACGCAAGAAGAAAATGCGTTGTCAGAAGTTGTAGTAACTGCACTTGGTATTACGAAAGAAAAGAAATCTTTAGGATATACTACTCAGGCCCTTAAAGGAAAAGAATTATCAGACACAAAAGAAACGAACTTTTTAAATAGTATGACCGGTAAATTAGCGGGTGTACGTATCACAAATTCGCAAGGTGATATGGGATCTTCACGTATTATTATTCGTGGTGAAACCTCTATTGGTGGAAACAACCAGCCATTATTTGTGGTTGACGGAGTGCCAGTAGATAACTCACAATTAGGAAGTGTGGGTGGAGCTACCCGTGATTTCAAAAACGCAATTGCTGATTTAAATCCAAATGATATTGAAACAATTACGGTGCTTAAAGGCCCGAATGCTGCAGCTCTTTACGGATCTCGTGCCGCGCATGGTGTTGTTCTTATTACTACAAAATCAGGAAAAACGCAAAAAGGATTAGGTATTAGCTTTAATACCGGTATCACCATTTCTCAGGTTGCTACGCTGCCAAGTTTTCAAAATACTTTCGGACAAGGATCAAACGGAAGATTTAGTTATGTAGACGGTAAAGGAGGAGGAGTTAATGATGGAGTTGATGAAAGCTGGGGCCCTAAAATGGACGGACGTCTTATTCCTCAATTTTATTCAAACGGTCAGGCAGTTCCTTTTGTGGCGCATCCTGATAATGTTAGAGACTTTTTTAATACAGGTCTTACTTTTGATAATAGTATTTCTATAGCAAAATCAGATGAAAGATCAGATTTTCGTATTGGAGTAAACAATCAAAAACAAACAGGAGTTGTGCCTAATAGTGAAGTAAACAAAACAAACTTTACAATTAACACAAATTACAAAATATCAGAAAGAATAAAAGTAGGCGTAACGGCTAATTATATTACAACAAATGCTCCGGTATTGCCAGGTGGGCCATCAGGTGGTCGTGCTGCCGGTGTTATGCTTCAGTTTCTTTGGTTCGGTCGTCAGGTCGATATCAATCAGCTTGAAAATAACAGAAATGCAAACTGGAACAACAGCTATTACAGCAACCCGTATTGGAATGCTTATTACAATACTACAAGTCAGCAGCGTAATCGTATAATAGGTGATTTTCATGTGGATGTAAACCTTGCCGAAGGATTTGACTTTAAATTCCGCACCGGAGTTGACTATTATAACGATCGCAGAAAATACACGATTAAATATGGTACAAATGGAACTCCTTTCGGATCGTATGCAGAAGATGCGTATACTGTAAACGAGCAAAACACAGAAGGTATTTTTACTTATACCAAAAAACTGAATGACGATTTTAGTCTGGATGCGCTTGGCGGATTCAATATTCGTAACCACAGTGATGCAAACAATTATCAAAAAGCACCACGTTTGGCCGTGCCTGATTTGTATACATTGACGAATTCGAGAGATCCGTTAACGTCATCAAACAGCTTATCAAGATTAAGAGTTTATAGTGCTTATGCCTCGGCACAATTGGGTTTTAAAAACTATGCGTACTTGAACCTTACCGCTCGTAACGATTGGTCATCTACTTTGCCAAGCAGTAACCGTTCTTATTTTTATCCATCGGTTAATGGTAGTTTAATTTTGTCAGAAGCTTTGAATTTGAAAAGCAATACACTGGATTTCTTAAAGATACGTGGTGGATGGTCTGAAGTTGGTAACGATGCAGATCCGTATCAATTGTCTACGGTTTATAATTTTCAAACGGCATTTGACGGAAATCCGATTCAAACTTCTTCAAAAAAGAAACTTAACGAAAACCTGAAACCTGAAACAACGCGCTCTACTGAATTTGGTATTGAAGCTTCTTTCTGGAAAAACAGACTGCATTTTGATGCTGCTTATTATAACACGGATAGTTTTGACCAGATTTTGGAAATTAAAACAACATCGTCTAGTGGTTATGATACACAATTAATCAATGCGGGTAAAATTAACAATCATGGTATAGAAGTTCAATTGGGAGGAAGCCCGGTTCAGACTAAAAACTTCAAATGGAATGTAGACGTTAATTATTCAAAGAATGTCAGCAAAGTAGAGATTCTTGATTACGATCAACAGATTAAAAATTATACAATTGGTTCTTCTGGAGGTGTAGATGTTTTGGCATCTGTAGGGCAAGCTTACGGAGCACTTTATGGTACAGCTTATGAGCGTGATGCCAACGGAAACATAGTAGTAGGAGCAAACGGATTGCCAAAAGCTGATCCGACAAAAAAAGTATTAGGACATTATACTCCGGATTATTTAGCAGGTGTTACCAACACATTGACTTACAAAAATCTTGAATTTTCATTTCTTGTGGATGCCAGTGTAGGCGGAGAACTTTTTTCAGGAACAAACAGAACCGGAAATTATACAGGTGTATTAGCTCAAACGCTTCCTGGTCGTGATGCTGCAAATGGCGGATTAAATTATTATACAATGACAACAAGCGCCGGAACTGTAAAAAACCTGGTAACAGGTGGCAATGCCCCAGCCGGAGCAGTAATATATGATGACGGTATGATTTTCGACGGAGTATATGCAAATGGAACTCCAAACAGTACAGTACTTAGCGCGCAGGAATATTACAAAGCATCTTACAATATTAGTGAAGCTTATATTTACAGCTCAACTTTTGTAAAATTAAGAGAAGTAAAATTGGCTTATAATTTCAATAAATCATTTGCTAAGAGACTTGGATTAGAAGGAGCAAGTATTACAGCAGTAGGTCGTAACTTATTATTTATATACAAAGATGCGCCCAATATTGATCCTGAAACAGCTTTCAATACAGGAAATGCGCAAGGATTGGAGAGTTTAGCTTTGCCAACTACCAGAAATTTCAGCCTTAATGTTAATCTAAGATTTTAAAAAAACGGAATCATGTTAAAAAAACTATTATATACAACTCTATTTGCATTGACACTGACTTCTTGCAGTGATACACTGGATGATATTAATAAAAATCCAAATGCAACTGAAACGCCATTGGCGCCTTACCTGTTAACAGGAACGTTAAAACAGGGCGCTGATTTATATTGGGGGTCAACAAATAACTTTGACTCATCTTTATTATTTGTGCAGCATTGGGCTAAAATCCAATATACGGAACCAGACCGATACGATGTTTCTAACGCTTCTTTCACTACATTGTGGAATACCGGATATGCAACATTGATTACAGATTTGAATACAATTTTGAATTTCCCCGAGGCTCAGGCAAATTCAAATTATAAAGGAATTGCATTGACTTTGCGTTCATGGACCTTTTTATTGTTGACAGATGCTTACGGAAGCATTCCGTATAAAGAAGCAGGTTTAAAAGTAACACCATCGTATGATCCTCAATGGGAAGTGTATGCAGGATTGCTTGAAGATTTAAAACAAGCTCAGGCTTTGCTTGGTACAGCAAACGGTACTGTAACAGGCGATTTGGTGTATAAAGGGGACATTTTAAAATGGAAAAAACTGGTAAATTCACTTCGTTTGCGAATAGCGTTGAGAATTTCAGATAGAGAACCCGCTTTGGCCAAACAAGCCGCAATTGATGCAACATCTGATGCAGCGGGGTTAATTAGCAGTAATGCTGAAACCTTTAAGTTTACTTACATCAGTTCACCACAACAAAATCCGGCTTCGGCATGGTTTGAAACCCGTGATGATTATCGTATTTCGAAAACAATGGTTGATAAGTTATACGAGTTGTCTGATCCGCGTTTACCGGTATATGCGCAACTGCCATCAGATGCAAGTGTAGGTAAATATGTGGGGGCTGCAAATGGATTATCAAACAGTGATGCTAATAATCAGGGTTTTGCTAAAACATCAAAACCGGGAACTTATTTCCTGACTTCAGCATCGCCTGCTGTAATTGCTTCTTATTCTGAAACGCTTTTTAATCTTTCAGAGGCAGTAGCCCGTGGTTTTATTGCCGGAGATGCAGAACAGCTTTATAAAAATGCAATTACGGCATCGTTCAATCAATTTGGTATTACCGATGCAACAGTTATTGCTAATTATCTTAATCAGGCAACTGTGCAATATGATGCAACAAATTACGCTAAATCGATAGGTACTCAAAAATGGATTGCCTTCTTCGGACAAGGTCTTGATGCTTTTACGGAGTGGAGAAGACTTGACTACCCGGTATTAACAGCTGGTCCGGCTACGGTTTTGGATGGAAAAATACCTTCGCGTTTCTTTTATCCCGGAACTGAGCAATCACTGAATGGTGATAATTATAATGCCGCAGTTGCTGGTCAGGGAAAGGACTTGCTTACAACAAAATTATGGTTTGATGCAAAATAAGCTGAAATTCGAAAGATGATCAACTAATATTACTAATGAAAAATCCGCAAAGTTTTTGACTTCGCGGATTTTTTTTACTGTTACAAGTTTGCAAATTGCTTGGGATCATAAAAAAACTTTTCTGTTTTAATAAGTTCGCCATGCCAGTTTTGCCGGGTAATTTCTTCAATTTCAGAAATAGTGCCGTTCTTCCATTCAAATCGAAAATACCATTGAATAACAACCTCATCACCGTTTATAAAATACGGACGAATGCATTTGGATATTAACGATTTGACTTTTAAAAGCATATTTTTTTCGTTAGCAACAAGATTGTCTCTGCCAACTCGCGGTTCTGACTGATTTTCCTGCATGGAAGCATCAACCGTATAAAATTTCTCAATTGCTTTATCATGTTCGTTAGATTCGACCATGGCAATAAATTGCTCTATTGTTTCTGGTTTAGGCATGTGTTTTGTTTTTTAATTTTTGAATAATTTCTAAAAATCTATTTTCAAAAATGGATTGATCGACAGGTACAACAACTGATTCAAATAGCTGCATCAAATCGTCTGAATGATTTGCTGCTTTTTTTATCTGGATATTGTAAGGAATAAACTTTATCCACAAAATTGCTTTTAATTCTGTTTCATTTTCATTCCACATTTTCATTTCAACCAATAAAAGATTATCTGTGTATTGAATCAACTGAGACTCAATTAATACGGTTTCCATTGTAAAAGCCGGTTTTAGATAACTGATCTGATTCGATGCAACAACCCAGCTTAGTCCTGTTGTTTTCATATATTTAAAAACATCAAGATTGTAATGTTCTGCAATTTGATCTTCGCGAACATTGATGAAATATTCTAAATACTTTGAGTTGTTCAAATGATTAAAAGGATCACAATCCTGAAATCTTACTTTTCTTTTTGTCTTTAATATTTTTTCCATTTTCAATAAAATTATCTCACATACCGATCGGTATATGAAAGGTTAAAAAATTTTTATTTCCTGATGCTTTCAATTATAGTTGCGTCTATAAAGTCCATTGCATCATTTATATAGGTTGGATCATTATGGGTAAATGCCAAAAGCGAACTTCCTTCAATTAAGGATAAAATTATTTTTGCATATTTAGCTGAGTCCGTATTTTGTTGAATTTCATTATTAAGAATACCTTCATTGATGATGTGCATTAGACCCGCTGTAAATTTTTGAGATAAATTTTGCGCTGCTTTAAACAATAACGGATTGATGAATTTTGTGTCAACTCCTGCTCGCAGCATTGGGCAGCCGCCTCTGTCTTTAACCAGATCATAATAACTGCGCTGATAATTTGTTATGATGTGGAGTTTATTTATACTGCCGTCTGTAGAACCGACTAGTTTGAATAAAGGTGTTATTGCCAGATTTACATTTAATTGAAATGATTTTAATGCTAAATCTTCTTTGTTAGAAAAATTGCAGTAAATCGCACCTTTGGTAAGACCTGTAGCTTTTGTTATATCCGTTAAACTAGTACCAACATAACCTTGTTTGTTAAAAATAGGAGCTACTTTATTGAGTATAATTTCTGACGTATTCATTTTTTTGATTGAAGATTCAGAACAAATATAATACAAATACCGATCGGTATGTGATGATTGCTAAAATATTTTTATTTTAAGATTTATAAAATTCACTATAGAAATGATTAATTAGTAAAATTGATTTCATTTAGATTAATGGTATCGGCTCTTTGCGAAGAAATTTCGTGAGAGACCATTATTTCGTTTTTGGATATAAATTCTATTTTTTTATCACATCCTGATTGGCAGGATTCTACAATAATTGGGAAATATAATTTTTTAGCTTTGTCATATCCTATAATATTATTACGAAAATAGGCAACGACTTTAAAATTGGCATTTTCACTTACCTGATCCTGATCATACTGTCCGGTATATTCAAATAGATTTTCTGTATAATAAGTACTTTTTATTACATCAGGAAACAAAGATTTAGTATTATCCAAATACCATTTTTCTTCATAATTTTTATAATAATTGATGTCTTTTTCTTCTTCTGAGGGATTGAAAATCCATTTGCTTTTATTGGCAAACAGATATAATTCTTTCTTAAGCGTTGGGTTTGATTCGAGAAGTTCATTTTTTACGAATGCTCCATCGATGCATTCGTCACATCGTAAAGTAGCTTCTCCGGTATATTTTAAAGTATAAGATTTTAGATTATCAGTATTTAACATGATAAAATTTAAATTAAATTCAGGATCACCATTGCCTTTGGGAGACTCCAGTAGTGCAAACAGAAAATAATCTGTATTTTCAATTCTTTTTCTTAAAAAGTCTTTCTGGTAAATATTCACATAATAAAATTCATCAAAGAATAAGGTGTCGCTTAAAACAAGTTTCAGGTTGTTTTTATTTTTTAGATACTTTGAAACAACAAGCGAGTTTTTGTCACCTACAAGAAAAAAATTATCATTATCACTGACTTCGCTTCCTGATATTTTGATTATTTCAGTATTATCTTTATTACTAAATTCGAATACAACAGCAGTTTTGTTACTGGCTGTTATAACACTGTCTTTTTTGATATTTTGATCCGCATTATTTTTAACCTCAGGTATCTTTTGATCTTTTTTACAAGAAAAAAGCATGAAGATGGATAAAAAAATGACAATGAAATTTTTAATCTCTTTCAATTTATATTTAGTTTGAGGTTGTGTTTTGGTTTTTTAAATAGAGGTAAATTGTTACAATAGCTTTTTATCTTTTTGTTTGTTTAGTGATTTCGCTTAATGATAACCATTTTTCGTCTTTAATATCCATAAATCCGCTATCTTGTGTATGATGTCCTGTAAAAAATAGTACGGGCATTTGTTTTTGATATTTAGGATCATTTTCTTCATTTCCATCCCGGATTATTTTATGGTTTAAAGAACAAAATAATTCAATCTTGGTTCCGTTTTTTCTGGCCATTATATTTTTTGTATCCCACGGATAACCCCAATATTTTTTTTGATTTTCGATTATAACCGGATTAAAGTACAGCAGCGTTTTGTCTTTTCCTGTCGCTAAATTTTGATCTTGAATAGTATAATCAGCACCATCTTCGTCGCCGGTTACGTCAAATATTTCAGGTTCAGGATCGCTGTCTAAATTTATAAACCAGTGATAATAAAAACCATCTGTATAGTATTTTGTTTTTTTAATTGTTTTGTATTCTGACGAAATCCAGTATTCATCTCCAATACCTAAAGAATCTATCTCAGTTCGGCAGATATAATCAGGAATTTTATCGCCTGTAAAATCTACGGTTTCTACACTATCCATTTTTTGTTTAATATATTCTCTAAGCTTATTTGAGGCAGGAATTTTTTGTGACTTTAAAAAATAAACGGCTGTAAAATTTTTTGATAAATCTGTGACTTCAGATGCTGTATTTTTTACTTTTTGTTCTGTAGAATTTTCAGGTTTGGTTTCTTGATTTGAAGTGTCTTTACAAGAAATTAAAACTGTCGTTAAAATAAGAAGTAATGTAATTTTTTGTTTCATTTGCAGTGTTGTGATTAAATAGAAAAATGAGTTTTAGGGATTTCAATATTTGCCTTGTTGTACTGCATTTTTTCTTTTCTTGTTTTTATTTATATCTTTAAAAAATTATAGTTAAATGCGCAATAAATCTTTTTGAAAGATAAAAATGTATTTGTCATAAAAATCAAAAATGGAAAAAAAGATTTTAATTTTTTTAATATTCAGTATGCAGTGTTTTTCCCAGAAACCAAAAAATAATCTTCACAAAATTCTCAATTTAAGATTTATTCTGATTCTCCTTTTAATGGCAAACATTTCTTTTGCCCAAATAAAATTCGTTGAACGAAAATACAATGTTTATGGCACTGAAAAAGGTTATTTGGATGCTGATGGTTTGCAGACAGGTTTATGGCAAAGATTTTATTCTTCCGGAAATATTTCAGAAGAACTGAATTATAAAAAAGGAAAATACAATGGTATTGGAAAAGAATTTTATAATAAAGGTCAGTTAAAAACAATCAAAAAGTATAAAGACGGAGAACTGAATGGTGAATTGATCGAATATTACGAAAACGGAATAAAAAAATCAGAAGGAAAATATAAAAATGGGAATAAATCAGGAACGTGTACAGACTATTTTGAAAATGGAACTGTTTCAAAAATAGAAAAATTTGATAGCAAGGGAAGATCCTCTTTTATTAGAGATTATGATAAAAATGGAAGATTGGCTGTTGTAAAAAATATTGATAAAAAAGGAAATGGCATTTATGAGGTAACTAAGGAAGACGGAACTGTTACAAGACGTATAATTTATAAGAACCATCATAGCATTTCTGAAGCAGATTTTTATGATAATGGCATCTTAGAAAAAGAAAATCTGTACGATTATGAAGAGGATAAAAATACCAGATGGATGGAAAAGGAATATACTGAAACCGGTAAATTAAGAAGTGAAAGACTGTTATACCCAGCCAAAGAACGTTATCGAAAAGTGTATGGAGATTCTATAACGGAATTATATCATTACGACAAGAACTACATATCCGGGTATTTTGAATCTCATTATTTAGATGGAAAAATTGCAGAGCAGGGGAATTATAAAGAAAACTTTAAGGATGGAATCTGGAAAAGTTTTTATAAAGATGGAAGATTAAAATTTATCGGAAAATTTGTTTCAAAAAATCCACAACTAAAAGATAGTATTCATATTTATTACTATCCGGACGGGCAAATAGAAAAAGCAGAATCGTATAAATTGGTTGAATCTAAAAATGTTAGAGGTCTTCTTCAAAATTATAATATCGGAAGCTGGAAAATATACTACAGAAATGGAAGTATTAAGGAATTAACAGATTATGGAGAAATTGTTGATGAAAGAAACGAGGTGCCTGGGAAACACTTGGTTTATTATGAAAATGGAAAACTAAAATTAGAAGAATGGATATTAAACAACAAAAGTTTAACGGGACTTTGTAAATCGTATTTTGAAAGTGGAATTTTAGCTTCTGAAATTAATTATAAATTTGGACAGAAAAATGGCAAAATTGCAGAATATTTTGAAGATGGAAAAATAAAATTTTCCGGAGAATACAAGTGGGATGATACTAAAATAGGAGAGTGGGTGTATTATTATAAATCAAGTGCCCAAAAAGCGGCTCAAAAAATAATATATACTGACGAAGGTAAAATTACAGAGTTCTTTTATCCAAATGGAAATAAAATGGCAGTAATTATTCAACACGATGACGACAAGGATTATAAAGATATTAAAGTTTTTAATGCTTTAGGAAAAAAAATATCCCTCAATGAATTTGCTTCTGTAAACAATAATTTCAAAGTAAAAGATTTTGTGATGCTTTATAGCGAAAACGAATTTGTAATTGATGTTGAAATTGAGTTTGAAAATTCAGGCAGATCTTATGTTTTTAATAATTCATTTAAATAAGCATAAAATATATCGTATGAAGTTTTATAAAGTAATAACGCTGTCTTTTTTATTCCTGCAATTTTTACATTCAACAGCGCAGGAAATAAAAACAATTGTAGACAAATCACAATATAATATAACCGATAAAATAGAAGTAACCTATCAAATTGAAAAAAGCGTTGAATCAATTGAAATAATGGATCAAATTGATTTTAAGCTTATTACAAAACCTTCACAATCTATTTCTCAAAGTTATCGTGATGGAAAGTCTACTTATTTGACTTCGTATTCATTTATTTTAGAAGCACTTAATCCCGGAAAAATAGATTTACCTCAAGTAACAATGTATGTTGATGATAAACCTGTACGATCACAAAAACGATATGTCGAGATAGTAGGAACATTATTGACAGAGGAGCAGGTAGCGGATAAAATTAAAGCTGGAAATTCTTCCTATAAAGAATATGAAGCTGGACATGCTTTTGAGATTAGCCTGCCGAAATTTCTTGAACGCACTAAAGGAATAAATGATTATGCAGCAATCGAATATATCAACAATGCAAATGATATATTTGGTTATACCGTATATGATACCAAGGAAAATATCAAATTAGAAGGACGAAACTATGCTTCGCTAGAGGCTTATCATGGAAATACTATTAAAGGCTTTGTAAAAGATATACCAAAGAAAATAGTATCTCAACCACAATCTCATAAAAGTGAAGGTATAAATTTTACCGAGACAGATATCACTTTTCATGATAAGGAAACCAATAAAGATCTTTATTATTTTATAGGTTCTGTTGAAACCAAAACAACTTTTTACAGCGTTGTTTTTAGAACATTGGGCAAAAACAAAAATAAATTTAAAGGAGAATTTCTAAAAATATTATACAGTTTGAAAGACTAAAACAGAGAATAATATCTGCTCAAAACGTTTTGACTATCAAAGCAGTATCGTATCGTAATAAGACATAAATAAAAAATCAAATGAACTTTAGAATATTCGCTTCAGTACTTTTTTTTATCACGTTCCATTCTTATAATTTGATGGCGCAGGAAATAGCAATTGATATTCCAAAATTAAAATATTCTATAGATGAAAATATAACCATATCTTATAGTATAGAAAAAACGTTGGACTCCGTTACAATCGAAAACAAGAATTTTCAGGTAGTAAACCGTCCCAGCTCAAATACAAAACCTAATTATACTGAAGTTACTTATGTTTTAAAAGCGTTTAAACCGGGGCGGGTAAGGCTTCCAAGGGTTTTTATGTATTCTAAAGACGGAGTAAAAACATCTAATGATTTATTTGTTGAAATTATTGATAAAGAACTTACAAGCCAGGACTTGCAGTTAATTCCACTGAAAGCCGGATATTCTTTCAGGATAAGTTTGCCCGCTTATATGAGCAGAACATCCGGAATTAATAGTTTCTCGGCTATAGAATATAAAAGCGAAAAAGATGATGTTCAGGGGTATGTAATTTTTGATCATAAAAAAAATAGTAACCTGCCCGAATCTTATTCTGCTACTTCTTATTATGAAGAAATAATAAAGGATTACCTGATAGATGAACCAGAAAGGAAAATTTCGGACTCTCAGTTCCTAAAGAAGGGCGAAATAAATTTTATCGAAACCGATTTGACAATTTTTGATAGTGAGAAAAAGAAAAAAATCTATTATTTTATTGGTATTGCAGAAACAAAGAAGGCTTTTTACAGATTTATTTCATGGACTCCGGAAGAAAATAAAGCAAAGATTAAAGCAGATTTTCAAAATATTCTTTATAGTATAAAAGACTAAGAATATTAAACAAATTAGAAGCTTTATAAGTATTTATTGCAAGATTATCAACCAGACCTTATAAAATCCGTCCGTGTGAAATGCGTCAGTAAAGCTGTTTTTCAGGTTTATTTATTTTTTCTTTTGAGATAAAGTGATGCTGACTGGCTCATTGTAATCAATGAGGCTCCCAGTATAACAATATCTTTAAGCACTAAGCGGCCACGCCCGGATAAATAAGGAAATCCGTATTGTTGATCTGTTAAATGCGGCACCCAACTTTCGGGAGTTGTCACTAAAAATGAAAGTGTACCGATGGTAAGTATAAAAACCAATATACTTCCAAACATACTTGCCAGAGGGGCCCAGTTATGTATCGCCACTAGAAAAGCAATACCAATTAATAAAATCCCCAAACCATTTGCAAAACCGTATGTATTATTTTGGATGTTCCATTGATGATTTTCAGTAATTAGTTCACCTTCCTTATTGCTGTATTTTTTATACTCAGATGGATTGTCATAAAAAAAATACATAAACGGACTGTTGGCCACAAAAGGCACTATGCCGTCAGCTTCATAAGTAAAGAATTTAAGTCCGCCAATCCATAAAAAAACGATTACGATACCAGCACGAATGGCATTTTTTCCCAGTTTATCAAAATTTGCTATTGTGTTTAAAAGATAATTTTTCATTGCTTTGTTTTTTAAATTTCGTCATAATTAACAATGCAAATCTATAGCGGGAATAAGAATTAGGAAATGGATAAAAAACGCTATTAGCTAGACAAATCTGCCACAATAGAGATACCGGTTGTTTTCCTGAAGGTTTGAGGAGAAACTTTTGTCATTTTTTTAAATACTCTGCTAAAATAATATTCATCCTGAAATTTTAAGGCATAAGCAATTTCTTTAATACTTAATCGGGTGAGATGAAGTTGTTTTTTTGCTTCCAAAATTAATCTTTCCTGAATCATTTGCGTCGGTGTTTTATTGAAACGTTTGCTGCATTGTTTCGTAAAATTATTTGATGTCATCGACAGTAATGAAGCATAATCACTTGCTTTATGAAGCGTCAAAAAATTTTCTTCCAGCAGTACTCTAAACTGATCCATTTTTTCATCCTTTTGAAAATTTTGCTTTTCACTATTTGTTTTCAGACTGCTCGATTTGGCAAGCATAAGCTGAAGGTACGCTCGCAATACAATTTCTGATGGAGTTTGTTGTTTGATCTCATCAGTAATCTGATCGACTAATTGACAATATAACTGGTGCTGTTCAGCGGTTAATTTTATGGAAGGCTCAAGGTAAATGTTATTAAACAATAATCCGTTGCAGGCAACTTCTTCGCGGTGGTATTCAATGCAATAAAAGTCACCGTGAAATTGTAATGTTATGTAAGTTAATGGAGAAATTTCTTTGAGGGAAATTGATTGTTGCGGTGTAGAAAATAATATCACAGGAGCATTGAATGCAAAAGAAGCAAAATCTGCCTGATAAATTCCTTCTCCCTTACTTATTAATAAGATTGTATACTCACTAAATTGTAGAGGTTTATCTAATAAATTAGTTTCAGATTTTTCTACTCCTAAGAGTAAGGTTCCATTTTCTGAAAATACTTTATTCATTTTTACGCTATATTAGGATTTAATAGAACTGTAAAGTTAAATATGAATTTTGCTTTATCAATATTTTAGTTCAGATTATTCTAAATTAATAAGTACACAGACAAGTTGAAATTGTCTACTGCATTTCAAATGCGTTTTGCTGTTTAGCATTTATTTTAATAGAATTTTGATTTTTAAATTTAGAATCATCAATTTTTTTTTCAATACTTTGAACTATAGGAATATAAATATTAAATAAAACCCCTTTGTTTAAATTACCATTAGCAATTATAATTCCGTTGTGATTTTCTACAATTTTTTTGACGATAGCCAAACCAATTCCTGTTCCTAAATAATCCTCGTTGTGATGAAGTCTTTGAAAGATTACAAAAATATTTTCGTTGTACTGGGCTTCAAAACCAATTCCATTGTCCTGAAAACTCAGGTTCCAATAATCACATATCTGAGGACTGTCCGACAGATCAAGAAGCCTGAAATCTTCATTTTTTAGAATAATAGATTGTATAGTGATTTGTGGCGGAATCTCAGGTAATGAGAATTTTAGCGAGTTGCTGATTAAATTATAAATAAGCTGGCGAAATTGAAAAGCTATTATATTTACCGGCATTAAGTCTTTTATGTTAAAAACAGCTTTTTTTTGCTGAATTATATCTGTAAGTTCAGATTTTACATCTTTAATAATATCCTGTAAATCGCTCATCTCATAATGATGATCACTAGTGCTGACTCGTGAAAAGTCCATTAAATCTTCTATAAGCTGCCTCATTCTGGTTGCCGCTACATGTATTCGTTTCAAATTGTTTTTTCCGTCGTCGGTCATGTTATTCATTTCTTTCTCCATCATTATCGAAATGAAAATCTGAATTTTCCGAAGTGGTTCCTGAAGGTCATGACTTGAGATAAAATTGAATGCAAGCAGTTCTTTGTTTGCATTAAGCAGTTCAAAAGCCCTTTTTTCTTTTTCAGCATTTTGAAATTCCAATTCCTGATTGGCCAATAGTAGTGCTGCTGTCTGAATTTTCAGTTTCTGCAGCAGATCTTCTTTTTCAATTAGTTCCTCAGCTTCTTTAAGAGCACGGCTTATTTTTTGCAGTAAGGATGAGAAATTGTTTTTAGACACATAATCTGTTACACCTTCTTTTATAAGCATTACAGCATTTTCTTCTCCAATGGTACCGGAAATTATGATAAAAGGAATATTGAAATTTTTGTCTTTTATAATTTTAAAGGCAGAAACAGCATCAAACGAAGGAAGAGAGTAGTCTGACAATATAATATCGGGTAAAAAATTTTCAAGCGAATCTTCAAATGATTTTCTTGATTCAACAATTTTTGACACAAACGATAATCCTGATTTTGTCAGATGACGTACCAGTAAATCCGCATCAGCAGCATTGTCTTCTAATATCAATATTTTAATATCTTCTTTTATGTGATATGTAACCATAATTTTAGATTGAATAATCGTTTGCTTTAAATTTATGTAGCAGGCTGGCTAAGAATCATCCAGTACATTCCCATTTCTTTTATGGCATTAAAAAAGTTATTGCTGTCAACAGGTTTTACTATATAACTGTTGGCACCAAGGCTGTAGCATTTTGCTATATCAGGATCTTCCTGAGACGAGGTCAGTATAACCACCGGAATTGATTTAAGATTATCATCACTTTTAACTTTTTCCAATACCTGAATCCCTGACATTTTTGGCATTTTTAAATCTAAGAGAAAAAGTTTTGGATATGTTTTTGGATTTCTTTCGGCATAAATTCCCCTGCAGTATATAAAATCGAGCGCTTCAGCTCCATCTTTTACATGCAGGAGTTTGTTTGTAAAACCGCTTTTATTTAATGCGCGTATTGTTAGTAAAGCATCTTCCATGCTGTCTTCGGCAAATAAAATTTCAATATCGTCGTAATTCATTTTTTTATTTTTTAATGTTTAATATCAGGCAGGCTAAAATAAAATTTTGCACCTGCATCTGGTTTTGATTCCGCCCACACAGTTCCATAGTGACGGTTTACTATTTTTTGTACAATTGCCAGGCCAATGCCCGTTCCGGAAAACTCTTCCTGCGAGTGAAGACGCTGAAAAACACCAAATAATTTATCATAATAAGCCATATCAAAGCCGGCGCCCCAATCCTGTATACTATAGATAATTTTATTATTTTTTGATGTTGAAGTTATCTTAATACGGGTTTCAGGTTTATGTTTAGAGTATTTAATTGCATTGGAAATTAAATTAACCCAGACTTGTTTGATAAGCGAAGGATCTCCATTTGAAGGAGCAAGTTCTGTAATTTCAAATATTGGAGTATTGTCGCCTTTTTCAATTAATATGTCGCTAATAACCCCGTTTACTAACGCTGTCATATTTATATTGGTAGCAGATACCTGTTTACGTCCTAATTTGCTAAATGCCAGTAAATCGTCTATTAGTACTCCCATTTTATTGGAGTTTTTAATTATGGCATTAAACATGTTTTTTCCATCTTCATCAATTAAATCGATATGGTCTTCTATTAAAATTTGGGTATAACCATTAATGGCGCGTATAGGAGCCCGAAGATCATGCGAAACAGAATAAGAAAACGATTCCAGCTCTTCCTGGGCTTTTTTAAGCTCATCGTATGCAAGGGTTAGTTCTTTGCTTCGTTTTTCCTGATAAGCAAGTTCTCTGTTTTTTACAATCAATTCGGCTGCACGTTTTTGCTTTTCGACCTTTCTTTTTTCCTTCAGGATATTTTCAGCTGCCAGTTTCTTATTTGCAATTATTAATTCAGCGGCACGTTTTTCTTTTTCTTTGCTCTGTATGGCAAGTTCTTTATTGGCTATAATTAATTCCTTTGCTCTTTGTTCTTTTTGCTCATTTTGAAATTTAAGTTCCTTATTGGCAATTACAAGTTCTGCAGCACGTTTTTCTTTTTCGTCATTCTGAAAAGCAAGTTCCTTATTAGCTACAATTAATTCCTTTGCCCTTTGTTCTTTTTGCTCATTTTGAAATTTTAATTCTTTATTGGCAATAACTAATTCAGCAGCACGTTTTTCTTTTTCCTCATTCTGAAAAGCAAGTTCTTTATTAGCGATGGCCAATTCAGAGGCGCGTTTTTCCTTTTCCTGTGCCTGTACGGCAAGCTGTAAAAATTGGGTTTTCGAAAGAGTAATGTCTGTAGCTAATTTTAAGATTTTATAAGGTTTGCCCAGAATGTCCAAAATGGGATTGTAACTTCCTAAAAGCCATATTAACTTTCCGTTTTTGGCTATCCTGATAAATTCATCTTTTTGATAAATCCCTTTTTTTAGGTTGCTCCAGAACAATTGATAGGCATTGGATTGTGAATATGCAGGATCAACTAAAAGACGGTGATGTTTTCCTAACAGATCGACCTCATTGTAACCCATAATTTCCAGAAAATTTTTATTTACACTAAGGATATTTCCATCGAGATCAAACTCTATTGATGCATTTGAAGTATCAATAGCATTAACATGATTGTTTAGCTGCTGTTCTTTTGCTTTTAGCTGTTCTTTAAGGTTTTGAATTTCTGCTGTTCGTTTTTTGTTATTTCCAAAGGAAGTTTTATTTGTTACAGCAGTATTTTGATCGTTTTCTTTTTCATGAAAAGATATTTGATCTGAGAAAAGGACTGTTTCCTTATTGTCATTTTTTTCTTGGAGATTCATATAATGCGAAGTTATATTTAGAAAAATAATGGCAATAATTTGCTGAAAAACACCTATATTTTAGTAATTATTAGAACGGATACCTAAAATTAATTTTAAAATTATTAGGATTATAAACGAATATAGCGAAATTAAGTGATTAAACACTAACTTATTTGTATTATTTATAATATAAACTAAATACCGTAAATAAAATGTAATAAACGACGCACCTTAACAGCTATTTTAATTAAATAGTTATTCTTTTTATTCGAGGATGAATGTATAGTTAAATTAAGTATCTTTCTCACAAATAAATATAAATGAATTTATGAATAAAGGCGGACCAATAATTATTATAGAAGATGACCAGGATGATCAGGAAATACTGGGGTTGGTGTTTAAAGAACTAAATTATAAGAACGAAATCATTTTTTTTAGTGATGGAGAATCGGCACTCGCTTATTTAATTGCAACTGCTGTCGAACCGTTTATTATTTTCTCAGATATTAATATGCCAAGATTAAATGGAATAGAATTACGCTCAAAAGTTCACGAAAATGAAGATTTGAGAATGAAATCGATTCCTTATTTGTTTTTTACTACCGGTGCCGAACAGCAACACGTTATAGAAGCCTATTCAAAATCAGTACAGGGTTTCTTTATAAAGCCTTATGATTTTATAGAAATGAAAGATATGATAAAAAGTATTGTAGAATACTGGCAGAAATGTGTTTCACCCAATTATATAAAATAAATTTTCTTCGAAAGTATCTTTAATTTTTATCCCCGATTCACTGAGGTAGATAAAAAATCAAAGCCTCAAATGCTTTCTTTTCTTCAAAATTATGGCAGTTGACAGCTATTTACCTGTCAAAAATTTTCTTCTTGTGGTTTAATCCCCAATCTTTCATAGCATAGATAATTGGGGTTAAAGTATCTGCATAGGGTTCCAGGCAATACGATATTTTGACAGGATAATCATTGGTTATAACCCTTTTGATCAATTGATGCTGCTCAAGTTCCTTAAGCTCTTTAGAAAGAACTTTTGGTGTTAATCCGGGAATACTTTCTTGAATTTCTGTAAATCGGGTGTTGCCTACACCCACTGAAATAATGATGGATAATTTCCATTTTCCATTAATTACTTCCAGTGTGTCCCGTACCGGTTTAACGGTATTTAGGCACTCACAGTAAGGTTTCTTTTTCGACATAGTAAATTGTTTATTTCGCTTTCCTTTGGGAAAGGACTATACAAAGGAAAGTATTTTTGATTTAATTTTGCAACAGAATTTATTCAAAATTTACAAATTATGAAAATAGGAATAATAGGTACCGGAGCAATAGGCGGTACAATCGCAAAAAAAATGGCGGCAGCGGGGCACAATGTGAAAGTCACTAATTCAGGTGATGCTCATAAATTAAATGCTCGTGCTGAAGAATTAGGTGTCGTAGCTGCAACTATAGAAGATGTTGCAAAAGACATAGATGTGATCATTTTATCAGTGCCGACAATAGCAATCCCAACTTTGCCCAAAGATTTATTAGCAAACGTTCCGGAAAATGTAATTCTGGTTGATACATCAAATTATTATCCTTTTCGTGATGCCGATATTGAAGAGATCAAAAACGGAAAAGTGGAAAGTGTTTGGGTATCTGAGCAATTGGGAAGACCTGTGATCAAAGCCTTCAATAACTTATTGGCAGAAACATTAGCAAACGGAGGTAAAGAACCAGGTGCTGAAGACAGAATAGCCATGGCTGTCGCGGGTGATGATACAAAGGCAAAGAAAATAATTACAGGATTAATTAATGATGCCGGTTTTGATGCTGTTGACTCTGGTAATCTTTCTGAATCCTGGAGACATCAACCCGGAACACCTGCTTATTGTACTGAACTTACTTTCGAAGAATTAAAACAGGCACTTTCTGATGGTGTAAAAGAAGAAGCCCCTTCTTTAAGAGATAAAGCTATTGCTGATCTTTCTTCACTTCCATCATATCCTTCTCATCCGGATATAGTAGAATATAATAGAGGATTGTTTAAAAAAAATCCTAAATCATTTTAAGCAAACTCATTATAAAACAATCAATAAAAAATAGCAAGGAGATTGTTTTGATATCTGTTATAAGTTTTGAGTTCGACGGTGACAGAATTTCGTAAAAACGTTTCATTATTGCCTACTTTTGTATCACAATAGCTATTACTGATTAGCAGAACTTTGTCATTATAATATTAAAGCTAAAATAATGACAAGAACAATTTTTATAAGAGATGCATCCAGGGAATTTGGGAGGATCTGGACAGAAGCGTTTTTACAACGTGGAGATAATGTAGTTGCAGCTGTTCGCACCCCTGAAGCATTAACCCAACTTACAAAAAAATCCCCATCAAATCTATTGGTTCTAAAGTTTGGTCTGATGGATGCTGAAAATCCGCCATTAAGATTACTATTGGGCAAAACTGCTTATCCTTGGGTTAAACATACGCAACAGAATCTAAATTTACCCGATTCTTTTTTTTAAATTGAGAACAATGAAACATTTCAAAAAAATCAGCGATCTGCATGAAGCCCTTGGTGTAAAACCTCCTGAAAATCCGCTTTTCAGTGCGGCATACGGTGAACGTGGCTCATGCAATGGTAGTAATATTCTCGAATTTTCTTCAGAATTTTATATCATAGGATTTAAAAAATTGAAATCCGGCAGCATGTTGTATGGAAAAACAGAATATGACCATGACCTTGGTTCAATGTCGTTTGTAAAGCCGCAGCAAAAAGTGGTTTTTAAAAATGTGGAATTAGAAGAAAAAGGATTTCTAATCATGATTCATGAAGATTTTTTGCAGGGAACAGTCCTTTACAACGAAATAAGAAAATATAGTTATTTCGATTATGAGGTCAATGAGGCATTACATCTTTCGCCTGCAGAAGAGGATATTATCTGGAATTTGTATTTCAGCATTGAAAAAGAATACCATAATAATACTGACGAACTAAGCAAAGCAATCATTGTAAGTCATCTGGATTCTATGCTTAAATACGCACAGCGCTTTTATAAAGGACAGTTTATCAACCGTAAACAGCTCACGGGTTCTACACTCACGAAGTTTAATGCGTTGCTGGCCGCTAATTTTGAAGAACGAAAAACAAAAAACATTGGATTGCCAACGGTATCCCTTATGGCGGAGAAGCTCCATATATCTCCCCGCTATTTAACCGATTTACTCAAACAGGAAACAGGTAAGACGGCATTAGAGCTTATTCATCTTTTTTTGATTGGTGAGGCAAAAAACTTACTGACCGAAGGAGAATTCAATATATCTGAAGTTTCGCATTTACTTGGTTTTGAAAATACAACTTACTTTTCAAGACTGTTTAAAAAAGAAGTAGGCAGCACGCCAAATGAATTTAGAGTAAGCAGGCTAAATTAAAAGCATATCTCATAGTAAAGTTTATAAAGAATAGGTTCTGGCGATATAAGTGAAATTATATGCGTCGAGCTCTGGCAATGATTTATTTAAAAATAGTAACAATAATAAAAACAATAAGAATGTCAAACAATCAAAATAAAATAGCATTAGTAACAGGCGCAAGCCGTGGACTTGGTAAAGATTCGGTTTTACAATTAGCAAAAAAAGGATTCGATATCATCCTTACTTATCAAACCAAAAAAGAATTTGCAGACCAGGTTGTAAAAGAAATTGAAACTCTTGGACAAAAGGCGTTTGCATTGCCTTTGGATATTTCCAAAATTGCAGGTTTTGACCAATTCGTAACTGAAGTAAAAGATGTTTTAGAAACTCAATTTTCTTCTGCAAAACTGGATGCACTGGTAAACAATGCGGGTATAGGAATCAACGAAAATTTTGAAATTACAACTGAAGAAACTTTGACGCAATGACAAATATCCATTTCAAAGGACCTTTTTTCTTAACACAAAAATTGTTGCCTTTACTGAATGACGGAAGCAGCATCGTGAATACGTCTTCTGGTTTGGCAAGATTTTCTTTTGCAGGATATTCCGTTTATGGCGCAATGAAAGCGGCAGTGGATTCATTATCAAGATACCAGGCTTTGGAATTGGGAAGTAGAAAAATTAGAGTCAATTCTGTTGCTCCGGGCGCCATTGAAACAGATTTTGGCGGCGGTGCTGTTCGTGATGTTTCAGATTTGAATGCATACATCGCCTCAGAAACAGCCTTAGGAAGAGTTGGTTTGCCAGATGATATTGGAAGTGTAGTAGCATTTCTTTGTTCCGATGATTCTAAATGGATTAACGCGCAACGAATAGAAGTTTCGGGCGGATTTAAAATATAACAGACTTTAAAAAAAAATTAGAAAAACCTATTCGACCAGTTTCGGATAGGTTTTTTGTTTTATAAAAGAATCAAATCTCATAAAAAATGTAATTGTTGCTATATAATATCTATCCAATTAATCTACTGGGAATTGTGTAACATCCTGCCAAAATTTAATACTTCTAAGTTTTTTCTCATTTGTATCTTTAATAGTGTTTTAAAACTAATTTAATAATCAAAAAATAATAAGTTATGGCAGAAATTAAAATTGAGAAAAAGAAACCTATATGGCCTTGGATTGTAGCAGTGCTAATAATAGGAGCACTTGTATATTACCTCTTTGTAAAAGATCATGAAGCTAATAGTGAAGGCGCCGTAGAAATCGAAAATACTACAACTGCACAATAGAAAATAACCGGAAAACAGTGGGACAATATTGTTCTTTCGAGTAGTAAGGAAATTAGTTTCCTGAAGCTTACCCGGCAGAAAAACAGTATATAATATTATTTATAAAAAATTATGGAAAATAAAGACAAAAACTTATACAGACTGGACGAACTATCTGATTATAAAATTGCTTCAAATTATTCTGATGTAAGAGGATGGAAGATAGTAGACGCTGAAAACCATACAATAGGCAAAATTGATAATCTTTGGGTTAATAAAGACATGCAGCGCGTGGTTTACCTGGATGTGAAATTAGATAAAGGATTACTGGATGACCGTAATGAAGTGCATGATGTTATTGCAAACGACAACGGGAAGGAGTTTATCTATAAAGAAGGAGACAGTCATATTATTATACCAATTGGATCTGTAAACATAAATAAGGATACCAAAATTGTTATGGCTAACAGTATTGGATATGATACCTTTAGAAACACAAGCCGATATAACAGACAGCATAATTTTGACAGGGAATATGAAAGAAGAGTAATGAAATCCTACTATCCTGAAAATGATCCTAACTATGATAGTAATGATGACGCTTTTTACAACCGCAGGGAATTTGATAACCGTTAATATTGCTGACTGGCATATCTTAAATCATAAAAAAGATCAAACGTTTAATGTTTGATCTTTTTTATTTTAAAAGTATCAAATTTCGTCGACTGTCCAATGAAAAAGAGGTTTTAATAGCGGAAGTTTTTTCCAGTCTAAGGATTTAGAATGAATTGATATTCCGGTTTCAATAGATTTGAGTTCCAGTATTTTTGAGTTTTGTGAATATTTGTACTCGAATACAATTGTTTCACCTTTATAACCCTTTAATACAAATTGTTTTTTGACAGGATTGATTTCCAGGTAAAAATCTTCCATCGTATCATCTTGATATTGAAAGATTAAATAATTTTGGCGGTGAATAAAAATTCGCTTTATATTTTGATTAACAGAAGTATTTTGTGTGTTTTCCGGTTGTGTTTTTAAAACCTCATAAGCACCATGCAATTCATTTCGGAATTCATTATCATCATTATATTGCGTTCGAAGCAAATAAGGATAAAGTGATTCCATAAAAATAAAAAAGATCACGATTGTCTTTAGAATTAGCCTTAGTGATTTTGAAGCAATCCATTTTTTTTCTGCGAAATTATTCAGCATTGTTGTTTTATGCAAAATAAAAAACTGCCAGATAGTTTTGAGAAAAGGAGAAAGCAGTAAAAGACACAAAAACAGTAAAAATGATGAATATAGCTTTACAGAAATGTCAAATCCAAAGTTGATAAAAACTACATTTAGTAAAACGCCGGAAAGAATAAAAAGCCCCAAAATTCTGGTTCTGTGGTAAAGCAGCATTAAAGCCGGAATAACTTCCATTAAACCCATAAAAACATTGTAGGAATAAGAGGTTCCCATTGTGCTCCAAAAAAGTATGTCTTTGTCGAGCATGCCCAATGGCGTAAATAATGTGTTGGGTTCCGGAAGATAAAACTGGGATTTAAAGATTTTATTGAAACCGTATTTTAGCATAACACAAGCTAAATAATAAGTGATTATCAGCTGAATTGCTTTGAAAATAAAATTCTTATGTGTTTTCCAAAAATCAAAAAAAGAAAGAATTGAAACTGCTATTACAGCAATCAGAAATAGTATAAAAAACAACAAATATAAGGTTGCAGAATCAGATGAAATTTCAGGATTTACAATAAGAATATTGCCCGCTTTTTTAGCAGTACAGACAATCAGATCTTCAAATAAGAATTTTGTTATTGCAGACTGAATAGTACTATATTGAAAAGAAAAAGGAATAAACAAAATTGCTAAAAAAGCGAATAACGTTACTATCTGATAAATGAAACTCTTTATTTTTTTCATTTAAAAAGGATTTTTAAAGCCTATAAAAACAACACTATCGATTGGATTAATAAAATGTATCGGATATTTGTGCGGAGGTGCAGATTTTATATATTGTACAGAGTTTTTTTCATTAAATAAATTGTCACTTATTATTGTGGTTTTAAACTTAAAATCTGATTTCTTTATATCTTTATAATTAAATCCTTGAGTATAAGTATAAATTGACTCTCTCATTTTTAATATAGTAAGAGAATTGTGCACAGCAATAACGGTATCCAAAATTATAATTTTGTGTTCAGGTAATCCAAAGTTAGAACGACCAATATCAAACAAATTATTCTTGTATGCTTTTGAAAAAGACCGATTAGAACCGCTGTGACTTTTGTGTGCAATAACTTTTGTTTGTGCCTGCGATGAGGCAGCAAGAAATACTAAAAATAATAAGATTTTGATTTTCATGATTTTAGTTTTTTAGATCTGTTGATAATTAATGATTTAGACAAAGTTTTTCATATAAAATCATTGTATAGAAATCTTTTTGTTTTGTGGCGTTATAGTATAATCCTTTTTATCTTTTTTGCATTTAAAAAATGTTCGGTAATCATATTCAATTGCGTCATATTCAAACGGAATAAGAACTTGATTCGAGGCATTGACTACTCCGTATTTATCGTTTTTATTTACGATGTAAAAAGATGGATTTTTGGTATAAATAATTTCTTTATAAACAAAAGGAAAAACTTCTTTTAGATCTTTTGTATACAGTCCGTAGAGTTTATTTTCATCTTCAATCAATAAATAGTCTAAATCCTGGTCTAAAAAATCTCTTGAAATATTTATAATTTCAAATTTAGTTATTGGCGTTTTATGAATGATATTATTGTTTTTGGCCAAATAATATTTACCCTCTTTTTGTATGCAATGGGTTGCTTTCAATTGATCCTCTTCACTTAAATTGGGGTTTTTATCAAGTTGTTCCCCTTTTTTATTGGTTACTATTTCTTTTCCGTTTTTGTAGATACGAAAACTTCCATTATTCCCAAACTGAATATTATCTGCAACAGTTTTAATATATAATTTCCCTGTAAAATCATATATACTCAAAAGCGAATCTTTTCTGGCTTCTATATGGTGATCTTTTACTTCAATAATGTCAAATTCTGTTGGTATAATTTTATTCAAATTTAAACCGATCAATCCCCAGTTATTATTTTCTTTTATTTTAAAAGCATAAAAAGAGCTGTTAGGAGAGTAGCTGTGTATTTTTTCCACCCATTCAACAGCCTGATATTTTTTATCGACAATGGTTTGGTTTTCTGCATTGACAACACCACATAAATGGTCTTTTTTTGTTATAAAATATTTAGAGTTTATAGATTTTAAACGATCGTATACAAATGGAATTCCAGGCTTTTTCTTAGAATTTAAAGTTCCGTATTTGTTGTTTTTTATCTGAATGTAGTTTTCGTCAGACATTCTTGCGTATTGATTATTCGCGTCAAATATCGTATCTAAAATAAATTGTCCGCCACAATCATATTTTGTGTATTTATTCAACTTAGAATTAGAATCTGAGACGGAAAAACCCGAATCCATATCTTCCAGAAATGTATTTGCCTTTACTTTTAAGATGATTTTTTTAGTTTTTATATCATAAACTTTAGTAGAATCTTTACTTCTTACAATTATTGTGCTTGTATAACTTCCGTACGACCATTTTTCTTCTTTACTGACTTTAAATTCTGCAATCTTTCCTTTTTCGGCGCTAAAGAGGTTTACGGTATTGAAATCTTTGTGTTTATTGGTTCCTACAAATACAACCTGATTTTTTAAAAGTTCATTGTCATATTTTTTTCCATATCCGTTTTCTGAATTATAAGTGTAACCAACATCATTTTTTTCAAAATAAAACAAACCTGTGTTATCATACTTTTCTGGCTGGACAATGATTTTTCCGTCAAAATCGATAACACCATTTTTTTTAGAATCAATTCCGGTATTAAATTCAAAGTAATCCCGGGCCTTTTCTTTATATTCAGAAGAAGCATAAGAATGTTTAACATCAATCATTGTTTGTAAAACAGGATATTTAAAATTTGCTGCCTTTAGATCTTTATTCAAAACACCTGTTTTGTTGCCATCTTTATAAAAGTAATAGCCATTTTTTTCTTCAAAAAAAGGATGTTCTAAAGTTGCAATTGTACCCACGCTATCTATAACTGTATCGTAATACATTCCCTTTTTGGCAAGGATTCTGCGATACGAATTGTTATCAGGAATATAATCTTTAAATTGACTTTCGATTATTTTTCCTGTACGAAAATTATAAAATCCTATTTGCGAATTAGTATTAAAAGCCAGAAAATTGATTAAAAAATTTAAGGAAGCCGTTTCGATTTTTAATCTTTCGACTTTATTATCTTTAATTTTTAAAATCACATTTTTGTAAAATTTCCTTGTATTGGCAGGATTATTTTGTTCTGTAATAGTGTGCGAAAGTTCAGAAGCATAAATGTATATGCTATGTTTTTTTTGATAATCGGAGCTGGTATTTAATACTTTTTCAATTTTTGGAGGATACAACATTTCGCCCTTACTATTAAAAATTCCCTGCAGGCCGCGGTTATCTTTTGCAAAAAGCAAATCAGAATAATTCTGAAAATCAATACTTGTATACTTAACAGGAATGAGTTCTTTGCCGTTGAGATCTATTAAGCCCTGCAAAGTATCATTGCTCACAATGAATATATTGTTTTTGCAATGCGTAATGTAGGTGTATTTAGGAGGTACAATTTCATTATTTTCAAAATCATCCAAACCATATTTACCTTCTTTTTCAAAAATATATCTATCATCAGATCCCTCATTAAAAATATTTTCTGAGTCAATGTATCTTTTGCCTTTTTGTTTATCAAATACTTCCGAATTTGTGATGGTTCCGTTTGGCAGGAAAGAAATTGTTTTTTTGTTCCAGTATCCCGTTATCAACCCATTTCGCAATAGTATAATATCAAACTGAGGTTCTATCAATTGATCCCCTTTTTGAGTGCCTGTAAAACCCCATTTATCACCTTTTCTCAAATGATAAGTGTTTTGATATCCAGCTGCAATCTCATCGTAATTTGCGGGAACTATAACTTTGCCACTTGTATCAAAAAGACCGTATAAATTATTTTTTTTAAAGATTATAAACCGTGAATCCTTTGCTGGCGGCATTATAATTTTTTCTCCATATAGAAGGTTTGTCCATTTTCCTTTATAAAAAGTATTACCAATATCAGAAATCGAGTCGTAAACAGGTTCTTTATAATACTGATCTTTAGAAACATTAAAAATTCCGAATTTGCCGTCTTTTTTTACAATAGTATAATAACTAAAATAGCATATTCTATTTTGAATTTCGGGACAATTGGCAGCATTATCTTTATTATTTATTAAGAGGCCTATGGCATTTTCGAAATAATAATAATTGTTGTAGGCTCCAATATAGGTATCAAACTTATGCGTATTCTCAATTCCGTTTTTGGTGATTTTATAAAGGTATTTTTTATTGTTTTTTTCAAATGGCAGCCATATATTATTATACTCAATGCCATTTTCGACAATTGCAGGCGTAGGGTTTAGAATGATATCGCAATTGTCTATTGCAATTTCTTTCGTTTTTATATTGATTACCTGATACTTGCTGTTTTTTCTGCCTGTAATAAAGAAATTAGAATCAAGCTGGCCAAAATGATTCAGGTTTTCAAAAATCAAATTGCCTTTAACGTCATAAACATTTATAATATCGTCATCGTATTTATACTCGCTTACGTCGTTTCTATAAGTACTAAAGTACTCTTTAAGATATTGAATGCGATAATCCCCAAGCGGAATAATCGTTTTTCCGGTCTGGCTGTTTATCAACCCCGTTAATTTGTCTTTAAAAACCTGAACATATTTTATATCATAGCCAATATTTGCAATAGAATCGTAAATAGGAGGGATTGTATATTGTTTTGATTGATTATTAAAAACTCCTTGTGATTTTAAAACAGAGGTTCTGATATATACTTTGTTTAAAGAATCGCTGAGTTTTACTGTTTTAAAAAATTGGTGGTTCAGTATATTTTTCAGATTGGCTTTGTACAAGTTGATATTTGTATTCTCCAGCGTATTTTTATCTTTAATAGTATTTAAAACTTCATACGATTTAAGAAATTCTCCTTTTTCATATAAAATCCTGGCTTGTTGAATTGCAAGTTGCGGGTTTTGCGAAAAACCAATAAATGGAAGTAAAACATATAACAGGAGTAGTTTTTTCAGCATATCAGTTATTTAAAACTTTTAATTCCTTCAAATTATGCAATTTTAGCATCCATTTCTGCAGACATTCAATAGTGCAAAATAAATTAAAACAGCGATTATTGTTTTGACCGTGGCTTCTCTTTTATATAAAGAGAATTTTAAATCAAAAAAGGTTGGGAAGAATTAAAAATATTTTTTAAATATAATAAGTTTCAGGTTCGAATTCTCATTGCCACACGAAAAAAAAGCCATTGATTATTTAGCAATATTATAAACTTTGATAAAAGTTTATAGCGATTAAAATACCGCAACTGATTACTATTACATAATTTTGTAACGAATAATTGAAGTAACTAGCTTCTTACTATTATACGATGAGCAATACATTTTCTGACAACAGCCAAATAGGAGTGGTATCTACTTTTTCTGAGCTTGTACATACTGATTTTAAGGGAGAAATGAATGCGCTGTGCTGGCACAGAAATCTGGATGGCGATTTTAACGAGATTGTAGCCAAACTATCTATAGAAGAAAATATAACAGAAGTTTATCCTGAAGATCTAATCGCGCTCCAACTATCAGAAAGGGGGAATATAGCAAGAGAAATAATCTTAACTGATTTACAATTATTGTCTGATTTTGGTGCTTCGCCGGCTCTTAATTTACTGAAGTGCTATGAACGTGATGATGAATTTGATTATATATCCACAGATGTGTATTCGTTTCATGTTGATCGTTCGCCCATTGCAACAGATACTTTTTTATGTACCTATCACGGAGCGGCAAGTGATATTATTGCTAATTCGCAGGCAGAGCAAAAAATTCTGATTCCGGAAATCCGAACAAAACTAAAAGAACTCCATGATGGACCAGAGGAAGAGTTTGAAGACTTTTTGAAGGATAATTATTTTGATTTGCATTATCAGGTTCAAGAAGATGCAGAACCTGTTAATTTAGGCTTAGGACATCTTTGGCGACTTGCCGTAGATCATCCAAAACAACAAGTTCTGCCTTGTATTCATAGAGCTCCAATAGAAAAGGATGGAGAATATCGGTTGTTGTTGATTTGTTGAGGGAGTTATTTGGGTAATGGAGCTGAGGAAAGCTTTTTAAATTCTTGAAAAACGAATTTATTATGGTAATAAGCAAAGTGGTTAATCATGAAACCCCTTAATAATATTATCTAATTTTTCTTTGCTTTGGTAATCTCCATTAATACTATCCATCCTTCTTTGCGATTTAAACGATTCGAGGTTGTTAGTTTTAGTAGTATGGTTCCAAATCATTTCGTAATCATTCATGTATTTATATCTGATATAAATCACTCCTTTTTTTACAATATATTCTTGATGTTCTCTTTCCAAAACCCACTTTGTATTTTTATAAAAATTTGGCGGAATTTCATTTGGTTTTGCAATTCTATATAATTGATTGTGAAATGTTTCTGAAAATAATATTGGTCTATGTAAAACCTTGTTTACAAGTACAGGGCGAAGTTCTACATACCTGTTTTGCCAATAAAAATATGAGACAAACAAAAGAAATAGAATTATTATTCCTAGGTATATTTTCTTTTTCATTTCCTTATTTAAATTTCTCTCAAATTTGAGATATGTAAATAATTATCATGCCTAAAATAAGCTTTAAAAATACCAATAAAAGTCTCAATATTATCTTTTATATAAAAACCGATCGCTCTAATATTCGCAACGATAGCGCGGAAATTCTTTCTTTGACCGTTTCTATATTAATAAAAGTATTTAATTAAAAACTGAATTTTCTTTTTTTAAATCTGTTAAGATATACTTTGCGGGCACGGATTACAAATCCGCGCAATCGGGTTTGTCTTACAAGAGGAAAATTGTCTTTATAATATACTACCACCAATATGTTTTTTTGTGTAGTATTGTAAAACATTAAAGAAGCTGTTTCAAAATGTGTAAAAGCTAAAAGTTTTGACTGTTGCTTAAGCAAACCTCGAAATAGTAGTACTATTATAAATTACAATAAGTATGAACAATAGAATACATTCCAACATCAGGATTTATAATTGATTCTTTTTCTTTTAATTGGTCAGATCCAAGAGAATTAATTAGAGAAAAGCTAAATCAAAAGCATAAAGAAGATGACAGAGTCATAGAATTGGCGGAATATTTTGATGGTGATGAGAGCCAAAACATACATCAATACAGAGATATATACGAAAATTATAAGGCTGCAGAAAATTATTTTTTTTTAAGTTATGATGAAAATGGTTTATTGTCTGAGGTAGAAATTCATTGGGGAATTTCGATTAAAGTATATGATCAGATTTTAATATTTGACACTCCAATTCAAATATTTTTAGATAATTTGTCATTATACGACGATACAGCACACGAAACAGAGGAAGGAAATTATCTGTTACCAAAACTAAAAATGTCAATTGCAACGAGTGAAGCAATGGGCGGAAACGGAGATGGGCTTTCTTATTTCTATGCGGGAAAAAATATTGATCATTTAATTGAATAGTATTTTATGGTTCTTTTTTTTCTCATGATTCGAAAAGGCTAATTGATTCTGTTTTTGAGCAATTAGAACCCACTAAAAGTTTAAATATTCCTGATTGTAAAAGCTGGCTTCGTAAATTATTTAAAATATAAGTCGTTGTATTTCAATTAAATATACGTTAAAAATCTCTGTGTTATTCAATATTAGTTTGAAATTTGTATAACTGTTTAATTAAAAAAAAAATGATTATGGAAACGCAAATTATTGAACTCGAAAAAAAATATTGGCAGGGAATGGAAAATCATGATTACGAAACGGTAAAAAATCTTACTCAATTTCCTTGCATAATTGCCGGTAAAAATGGTGTACAAAGTGTAAATGAGGCCAATTTTAAAAAAATGTTTGAATCTGGAGATGGCAATAAAATAAAAGTATTGAGTATTTCTGATGTAGAGGCACAATTAATTGCCGAAAATACGGCTATAATAGCATACCAGATAGAATTAGGAATGACAGACAATAAACAAAAAGCTCCTATGAAATGCGCCTGCACATCTACCTGGATTAAACAAAAAAATAATTGGGTTTGCGCACTGCATACTGAAGCTGAATTGTCTCAGCAATAAATTATTAGACAAGATGTAAAAAAGCTCTAAATTATTAAGAGCTTTTTTTATTCCGATCGCTTGAATATGCGCAACATAGCGTGGAAATTCTTCCGTGTCTGTTCCTATTATTAATAAAAACTGGATTTTCTCTTTTTTAAATCTGTTAAAATATACTTTGCGAGCACGGATTACAAATCCGCGCGATCAGGTGTAATTTAAATCTCCCCTCTCGCCGAAGAGTTCTTATGAAAAGGTGCGCAAATCTCTCCTTACTTCGCACCACAATCTTGATCAGATGAACAAAAAATAATTCTGGATTTATGGGAAACCGTAATGTTTGTCTGTTTTTTTTGTGTACTATTGTAACCTTACGTTGTATTATATATCATATCTATAACGAAGAGACGTGCTATAATATAACGGCTAGATAAAAGTTAGGGGCAATTTATCTGCAAAATCAAAGAGAACTTAATATGAGCTATACATCAGAGAAAGAGTACTTAAAATCAATTTTCATAAAGGAACAATTAGAAGTTGCAGAAGAAACTGAAAATTCTATTAGGTTTAAAAAAAGAACATTTATAAATTTATACTTTCCCGAAGAAAACTTAGAATCACTTAAAAAATATTTAGATGTAAAAGATGAATTTGAAAATTTACATTTTGAGACTATCTTGATTTCAAAAAATTACAGAGAAGAATTGGTTGATGTTATCAACCATATGACTTCACGAATGATTTTTTGGCGAGATGAAAAGTTTGTTTTCGGAACGGAAAACGAAATTGACTTATATACAACTATTGATAAATGTTCTGATAACTATGTATGGAATAAATTAGAAAATCAGAATTTTTTAAATTATATCCTTGAAAGAGCGAGAATGATGCGTGATTATGAAAATTTTCTTCAATCTACTAAAAGATTATTCACTATTAAGGTGTACAATACAAATCAAAGTTCAATTGAAAATAATTTAAAATTCACAAACCCAATTATTGATTCTTGCCTTTTTTCCTTTTCTTCTTTGAAACAAACAACTATTAATGTAGTTGAGTTTTTTCTAAAAAGGCGTAGATTAAGAGAACAAAAGGAAGAAATTTTCAAAGTTCAAACAAGTAATAATTTTAATTTACCAAGAGTTAAAATTAATCCTCACTTACTAAAATTCTATCAATTAGCATCTAGTACAGAGTTTGAATCTCATAAATTTTTGTCTTACTACCATATATTAGAATATTTCTTTTTAGCAGTTTCTGATCAAAATTTATATGAAAAGCTTTCTAGAAGAATAAATGATCCAAAATTCAGAACCACATCTCAGAGCTTAGATAAATTGATTCAGGATATAAATTCTCATAAATCTGAAAATGATGAAACTGAAATGTTGAAAAATGTATTGATAAAATACATAAATGAAGATGAGATTATTGAATTCATAAAAGAATATGAAATACTAATTAATGATAGTATATACACCAAAAAGAGAGTCCTTTTTGGTAATGAAATAAGCGCAATAAATCTTCAATCTGGCCATGTTTTTGGACCAATTTCAAAACATATAAAGACAATAAGAAATGCATTAGTTCATTCTTCTGATAGACACGAAAGAAACGACAGATTTATTCCATATTCAAAATCAAGTATGGAGACTGTAAAGATTCAAATTCCAATATTGAAATTTATAGCAGAAAAAATCATTATATCAACTGCCGAATAAAAAGTGCCATTAGTAGCTACTAGAACGGATTTGGACATTGACATATTGGTTTTATATTTGAATGATTTTTATAAATCCAAATTATGGACTTAATTTACTTCCAAATTCGCTGTAATACCAGAACATATTGGTAATTTTTAAGCTAAACGAAACAATATAAAAATGATATTAAAACTTATAAATTTTTCAGCAATCATTTTTTTGTTATTAACTTTAAGTAGTTGTCTTAACCAATACGAAAAAGAAGTTGTTGGAAATTATGAACTTTATAAATATGAATTAACAGATTCAACGTTTTTGCCTGATGAATTTACAAAATTGACTGTAAAAAGCGACAAAACATTTGAAATTAAGTACGAAAAAGAAATTTTAAAAGGAAAATGGGAAGCCGATGATAATGGAGATTGGACTTATATTGAATTAGTGTTTAACAAACAAAAAAGTGAAGGTATAATTTCACAAAATTCAATACTTTTTGAAGCACAAAAATTTAAAGAATTTGAAAAATATAAATCCATGGAATTTGTAAGGATAGATAAAAATACTAAATTAAAACAGAAGAATGATTAAATGATTTGTCTAATGTTGTAAAACCATAAAGAGACTCGAAAGTCAAAATGCTAGATGCAGTAACACTAATGAGAGAAAGGGGAGTTGGGAAAATCAAGAAAAAGAAGAAATTTGATTGTTAGCCCTGATTAGGTAGAATTAACTTAAAATGGAGAAGAAGACTTTTAAAATAAAAAACTGGCTCAATTCTTAAATTAAGCCAGTCTTGATCTTTCAAAAAATACTAATTACTAGTTACAGAATAACTATTACAGGTAAAATTTGACCCATTTCCGTTTGTTCCATAACAGGATGAGATTTCAAATCCATATTGTATGTCTCCAACAGTGACATTACCAAACCATCCCTTATTTTTTATCCAATTATAGATTGCTTTTGCATCTATTGTACCGCTGTTGGTTTTTGTAGTGCGTAAAAATGAATAAACATTATTAGATCCATTGTTTCCGCGAAATACGTTCCAGGTGTGACCGCCTATGCTTTGGTTTGTGTATACCGGAACAGAAGCACCAGTTGATGAATAATTATAAGAAATGGGTTTTACATTTCCTGAACCGTCTGAATTTCCTGTGTAGTTTAACCACAGCATTATTTCATTGGCTTTATTGCTATCCCAAAGATCATAAGCCGAAACCCAAGCTCCACCACTTGGAGTAGTTGCATTGAAGCTGGTACTAAGAGTATTGATTGTACTCAATACTTTACCTACATATTTGGTTGAATTTGGGTATGATTTAATACCTGCAGTATTTGGATGGTTTGCCCAAATACCCCAATTACTGTAATTATTTGCCCATATTGATTGGCTTCCTGCACCAGAACCCCATATATTATTATAAACGGTATAACCGCCATTTGACCAACTAGCATATTGATCAGATGATGACCATGCAGCTTTTACTTCTGAGTCGTTTTTTACCTCGCTTGTTTCGCACCCTATAAACATTAGGCTTAATACTACAAATAAAATTGATTTTTTCATAAATTTTAATTTTTAAGGTTAGATAATTAGTTATACTAAGATATTGATAATTACATATTTATCTTAATATTTATTAAAAATATGCGTATTTTTAAATTATAATTATAAATAGCAGATTTTAACTTAATAAAACTTAAAAATATTTTTTAGTTATGGTAAAAATGACTATATATAAAATAAAAAACTGAGAATAATATAATTTGTAAAAAATAAAATAGACTTATTCTCATTATCGTAAGAATAAGTCTATTTTTTTTGCTTATTTGTAGCGAAGGTAAATTGTATTATTATAGTCAAATAACAACTTCGAGAAGGGAATTAGGTTACTTTCCTAAATTTGCAACCCATATGTTTCCTGATTTTCCGGCACCCATTTCTACATAAGTACTACTCATCATAGCTTTACAATGGTCTTCGCTGTTTTTCCAGCCTATTACAACTTCGGCAGAAGTACTGTAATTACGAGCAATCACTTCACCTACGTATTTTCCGGTATAACTAACAGCAGCGGCTCTTTGTATAGGACTTGTGCCTTCTGGTGATATATGCGAGAAATAATTACGTGCATTCATATCATTAGCATAATTGACAGCTGTTTTTGTCAATAATGGATTGCTTACTAATGCAGGTACGGGAGGCATATCATCGGTTCCACATTTACATCCCGTTGTTCTAAGTTTGTTTATTTCAATCAAAACAGAATCAGTGACGTTTGTTTCATCAATGACAGTATCATCATCACTATTACAGGAGATAAATAATAAAGAGGTCAAAAGAATATAAATAACACGCTTTGGAAACATAATAACTGATTATTTATTAGGACGTATAAAGATATTTGTTTTATTGGTTTAAGATTTTCTAAAATTAAGGTTCTTTACTTTATTATTGAAATTTTTACTCAAAAAGATAAGCGACAGTGTAGTCCATCATTTGCTGTTTTAACAGATTTAATTCCTTGATAGCGCATTATAAAATAAGTAATCAGGATTGAAAAATTAGTTTAGAGCAACAACCTGCCTGCTTAAAGAATGCGGAGTGCAATAATTCCCGGAGGATAGGGTGGAAGAGAGGAACCATTTGCAAGTTGCACACCCAACGGTTTACAATTAATCTTTATATTTGATAATTAAATTAATAAAATGAGCGAAAAAACGAAACCGTATGCCTTAATAACTGGCGCCAGCAAAGGCATTGGAAAATCTATTGCTTATGAATTGGCCAAACAGGGTTATCCACTATTGCTTGTTGCAAGAAGTGACGAGGAATTAAAAGCACTATCCGATGATCTTCAGGTTAAATACGGCATAAATGCTCTTGTTTTATCGATTGATCTTTCGACAAACGGTGCATCGCTAAAAGTAACCGATTGGATAAAAAGAAATAACTATCCGGTTGGCGTTTTAGTAAACAATGCGGGTTATGGTGTTTGGGGCGATTTTAGTCAGTCTCCTTTAAGCGATCAGCTTGGTATGATGCAGCTTAATATGAATGTCGTAGTAGAACTTTCGCATTTATTAATACCCATACTTTCAAAAGAAAAACAAGCCTACATTTTAAATATATCAAGTACAGCTGCTTACCAGGCTGTACCTACGCTGGCGGTGTATTCGGCTACAAAGGCTTTTGTTTTATCGTTTACGCGCGCCTTGCGTTTTGAACTTGCCCAAACTTCAATTTCAGTAACCTGTTTTAGTCCGGGTCCGGTTGATACCGGTTTTGCTTCAAGAGCTGGTTTAGATGCTTTTAGCAAAATGGCCGAAAAGTTTAATATGCAGCCTGATGAAGTGGCAAAAATGGCTGTAAAAGCCATGTTCAACAAAAAATCAGAAGTTATTCCGGGTTTTACCAATATCATTTCGGTTTATGCCAACCGTATATTACCAAAGGCTTTTATCGAAAAAACGGCTGCCGGAATTTATAAAATTTAATTTTTTCAAAAAAAATAAAAAAAATATTCTTTGTAAAATAAAAAATTATATTAAGTTTGTATTAAATTCTACTAATTCTATATAGTATGTCAAATAATAGGAAAAATATGTTTAATTTATCTGAAAACCGAATGCACGCCAACATGCTAATGTTTTGTTGTTGCTGTTGTTGTTATTCTGTTTTAGATAAAATTACAAACACTATTCTTTCATTTATTAAATCTATATTATCATGGTATCTTCTTATAAAACCTTTACCCTTACTGAGCAATTAACTAATGAGCAAATTGCGTTTTTTAACGAACATGGATTCATCCATTTCAAAAAATTTATAAATCCGGAAACGGTTTCATCCATCATAGATGCTTCAAAACAAGTGGAGCAAAAATGGATCGACAATGATCTTCAAAAAGTAAACGGCGTTCCCATTAAATACGGAAAAGATTTAGACGGCTCACCAATTGTACAACGTTTTGCTTTTATCAATCAACATCATCAAACCTTAAGTGGTCTTTTACTTGATCCAAGGTTTAATAGCTTATTGCCATTGGCAGGTGAGGGCGCAAGATTAGGTACTGAAGAAAAAGACGGAATGGTTTTCAATCATTATATTAATGGACCGGAAAGTAAGTTTACTAAAATGGGCTGGCATACAGATGGTTTGAGAGATATTTTTTATGGTGGAAAATTAAACCCGATGCTCAATGTTGGTATTCATTTAAGCACTTTACAACCCGAAAATGGCGGTCTTAAAATCATTCCGGGTACACACAAACAAAGTGTTTATCAAATGCTTTTTCGTAAAAAGTACTTTTTAGATAATAAACCTGATCCACAGGAAGTTGCTATCAATCCGGAAGCCGGAGATTTAACCATTCACGATGGCCGTTTGTGGCACAGAGTGGCAGAATCAACTATCCGTGGTGAAGAAAGCAGAAGGAGAGTTATTTATGTTCCAATTATAGCCGGAAAATATGCTCCTAAAGATGAGAACAGCCCAACGGTTTTTTATCAACGTTTTGCAGGTATTGTTAAATAATTATGCTGATTGCCCTCGCATTTAGTTATCTGGTTAGATCAGGTAAGCTAAAAAGAACCAGCGATTTCTTTAAAAATACGCAAAGAAAAATAAAATTGAAAATTATAAAACTAGAAATGGCCTACTCTCAGGCTTAGTAATACTGTTTTATTAATGGGAAAAGAAACACAGATTGAAGGTTATAGTGAAATTGCACAAAGAACATTTTCAGACCGTAAGCGAACTAATATTTTAAAAAGTGCAGAACAGTCAACGATTGTATTTTTGCTTCCAAAGGTACCTAAATTCATTTCGCCAAACGTACTCACTTTATTGGGTACATTTGGTTCGGGATTCGTTTTTTTAGCTTTTGTTTTAGGTGCTTATTTCGCCAATTGGTATTTGCTTTTGGGTATTATCGGGTTGGCTATAAATTGGTTAGGCGATTCTTTAGACGGAAGATTGGCTTATTATAGAAATATTCCGCGCCGTTGGTATGGTTTTGCCCTCGATATTATTGCCGATTGGATTGGTATTGTACTTATAGGCTTTGGGTACTACATTTATGCCGAAAATGGCACACAAATAGTAGCCTTTGCTTTTGTTGCATTGTATGGCTGGTCTATCATTATCAGCCAGTTACGCTACAAAATTACAAATGAATACAGTATAGATTCTGGCTTTGTTGGTCCAACAGAACTTCGATTTATTATTGCTTTCATTCTAATTACAGAAGTTTTATTTCCTGGATCAATTACCTATTTGGCTGGTTTAATCACTATTATATTGCTTATAATTAATATCATAGATAGCGTAAAGCTTTTAAAGCTAGGCGATTTAAAAGATAAAAACCAGGTCTGATATGTTCAGAAAAAAATCCACTATCACTTTTCTACAGGCACAAGTTGCGGCATTTTTAGGCGGCATAACCGATTATGGCTTGATGATATTATTAACAGAAGTATCCAAACTGCATTTTACCTTTTCCATTCTAATCTCTGGAACCGTTGGCGCCATTATCAATTTCAGCATCAATAGATTTTGGGTATTTAAGAATCAATCCGGTTATAGCAGTCCCATCAACAGTCAGCTTTTTAAATTTGCGTTGGTGGTATTGGGAAGTATTTCCTTAAAATCATCTGGTACGCTTATTTTGCAAAAAGTATTTCAAATCGATTATAGAATCGGAAGATTGATCACGGATCTTTTTGTTTCTTATGGATTTAATTATCCACTGATTAAATATTGGGTTTTTAGGGCAAACGAAAAACAGAATGTAATCGAATCAAATTAATTCGTGTAGTTAAAAAAAAGGAATTTAAACACATAGAAACATAGGTTGTAGATTCTTAAAAGAATATAAAAAAGAAACTAGTTTCTTAACACATAGTTCCGAAGCCAAATGTCATTAAGTTAAGGAAAAAACTTAAAACTATTTAACGGTTCAATCAGGAAAGTAATTAGAGAAATCCGTTTTTATCAGCGTTTTCGCTTTAGCGAATCAGTAAAATCAGCGTCTAATTTTGACGCGGATAAAACAGATTTACTTCGTAAAAACGCGGATAAAAACGGATTTTATTTGAAAACACATAGCCAACTATGTTTTTTTAAACAAGTGAAACGCCTTTTTAAGCGCCCTGAATCTATGTTTCTATGTGTTTAAAATAAGCATGTTTTATAAAAAATTTCGTTTATGAATAAATTACCATTTAAAAATTTTACAAAATCACTAATCGTTATAGCGATTTTAGTCAATATAATTTCTGGAAATCTATCGGCACAGTCCAAAAATCCATCGACATTACATTTTCCAACGCCTAAAAATATTGATAATATGCTGTTTTACATTCAGCGGGACCCCAATATAAACACTGCTATTTATGCCATAAACTACCAGGAAAACGGAAAAATAAACAAAAGCGATCCTATAAAATCGTATTGGATGAGGTATGCAGAGAAAGGAGAAAAAAAAGATTTTACTTATATACAACGCAAGTTTGCATACGGAATAGAAAGCAAATCTTTAAATGATGAGGAGTTTGAGCTTCAATTTGTATCGTATAAAAAGTTGCCCTTAACCTTGAAAAAGATAGATTCAGATCAAAAATATCATGTTTTTGTAAGTGTAAATCAAAAAACAATACAGGTAGAAAAAATATTTGTACGCATCGAAGGTGGTTCTTTTTGGTTACCAAATGTAAAGTATGCCGAAGTTACGGGAATTGATGCTTCTTCTAATAAAATGATTACGGAAAAGATGTTATTAAATTAAAATCCCATTTCTAACGAAATGGGATTTTTTTATTTCATTTCTATTTATTTCTTCTAGCTTCCATTTCTTTTAAGCAATGATATTTACAACCTTCATATTTATAAAGATATGGTTTATCCATTCTTATGTTAAGTCTATAGAATTCTCTATCGGAATTTTTATAAATAAAATTTTCAAAATTTAAAATGTAATCTCCAGCCAAATCATCGTAGCTTAAAACTGTAAAATCTGGAAGATTTAATAGTTTTAAAAATTCGACTAAATCTATCTCTTCTAAATCATCTAAATTAGTATTTAATCCTTCATATTCTCCAAGAACATTAATTTTGTCTTCATTTGAAGTAAATCTTCTATCAATATAAAAATTAAATAATTCGTTAAGTGTCATCCCTTCTTTACACACCTTTTGTAATTCTTCAACCGCATAACGTGTTTCATTATTATATGGAATTATTAAATGTCCATTTTCGTAAAAATGCGGTATTTTATTATCAATTTCTAATTTTTCATTTGCATAAATAATAGTAATATGTTGTCCCATTTTTGATTAATTGCGTAAACGATAAGTTATATGAAACAAAAATAATACAATTTTGAAGTATTTTAATTGATTTTTATTTTAAGCTATGACGGATACCTGCTCTCCAAAATCTTCTCATGGAAAGCTGCGCAAATGTTTCTGACTTTGCGCATTTTTTTTGTTTCCTTAGAAATTATAAACCTGTTAAAAGTCTCCCGACTTTTTACGATTAGTTCTTATCATTGTCGTGGATTTTTACATTCAGGAAAAATATTCTAAGAAATTAGTTTTATAGTCAGAGACTTTATGAAGTTTCTGTTTTTCAATTATATTTGTTTAAAATGGCGCAAAGTCAGAGACATTTGCGCAGCGTAAAGAAGAATACTTCGGAGAGTGGGGAATGAGCTAAATTTAGTTCCAAATCCGCTGTAGTAACAGAACGTTAGCGTTAATATCTGCCAACGAAGATTAATTCAATAACTTAATATAACAAATGATTAAATTAAAAATTATTACTCGCTCATTTATATACCTTACTTCAGTTTTGCTTTTATCGGCTTATACTGTTGGAATAACGGAGAATCAAATAATTATAAAAGAAAACAAGCAAAGCATCGCATTTGTTCCGGGAATATATGAGTTTCAGACGAGTTGGCTTCAATCAACTGCTAATTTTAAATCTGATGGAACTTTTGAAATGAGTTACACATTAAGTGACAAACACGAAACTTCTGGAACCTGGAGTATTAAGAAAGACATATTGATTCTAAAAAACGATGATAATTTCCCTGCCAATAAAAAATGGCTGATTAGGGATGAAAAACTTTATCCAATATTAAAATCATCAAAAGAATATAATATGGATTATTACTACATTTTACAAAAACAACCTACCGAAAAAGTAAATTATTCCTCCTTGAAGAATTGTAAATTGAAATATTCTGATAGTGATGATAATTCAACTTACATAATTATTAAGGACAATATACATACTGAGTTTCCAGATGGTGGCAAAAACTATATTAAATCAAAACTGGAATGGATAAATGATTTTGAGTACAATGCAACAGTAATTGAATTAACAGCTAGCGATTTATCTTTTAAAGTTGGTGATAAGATAAATGTGAAATTTGATAAAATTGATAATGAAACTGTTTATTACACAGCGAGTTTTGAGGGTAGTATAGTAACAGGGAAATTCAAAATCATTAATTGATAATACTGCTAGCAGACGTTTGGCAAGATTGCGATTTTTTGGTAGATTCACCTTCGTTTGGCAAATGTCTCTGACTTCGCACTCATAATGCTTCCAAAACAAAAAAAGAGACTTAGAAAGTCTCGTTATAGAATTATTATATTTTATAAGTAATTATTTATTGATTAATTTTTCAAGCCTCGCCATCATTTCATCTTTCTCCTTCAACATACGCTCATACAACGCAATTTTTTCTTCATGAAGTTGGATTAATTTTTCAATTGGATTAACATTAAATGTTGCACTATGACCCGTATTTAAGAAAGATCCGTTATCAAAAGTATTAGAAATAATATTAATCGCTTGTTCTTCATCAAAATTCTGAAAAGCTTCTACAGGAATTTTTAATACTGCTGAATTTGTTTCAGCAGGCTGTCTTTAATTACATCTTTCTGCTCCAGCATAGAAATTTTCTTTTGGTTCCAGTCTTCTCCCAGATCATAAGCTAATGCTTCCAGCTTTATGTTAAGCATTTCTCTGAAACGTTTTACGTTTCTTTCCTCGCTATTTTAGGTTTTGAAAATCAGGTTCTTAAGAAAAAAATACTATCATTCCATATTGTTTGTTAGTGTTTAAGTAAGTTATAAATGATCTAGCTATTCTTTTAAAGATTCATTATGTTGCAAATTCTTCAGTTTAGTTCCATTTTATAAATTGCACCAATATATTTAATTATATTTCTTACAATATTATTTTCTTTGCATAGCACAAAACTTACAACAGTCATTTTTTTGACCGCTATCTGCACATTTTAAAATCAGTCTACTTCTCTGCCTTGTTTTATCCATCATCTTTTATTTATAATGCCCCTTCTTTTATTTTACAATTATCACATACCCCTTAATTGAAGCGATAATAGTTTTGCCCGTAACGAAGCAAATCAAAAACAATCAATTATGAAAACAACCTTACTCTTCCTTATTTCATTATTTTCATGTATGGTAAGTTATGCACAACAAGATGCACAGTACACACAGTACATGTACAATACCATAAACATAAATCCTGCTTATGCGGGTTCCCGTGGCGCTTTAAGCATTTTTGGTTTATACCGAACACAATGGGTGGGTCTGGACGGAGCTCCTGAAACAAGCAGTTTTTCGGTCAACACTCCCATCAACAACAGTAACCTGGGTATTGGGGCTTCACTGGTAAATGATAAAATTGGACCGACAAATGAGAATAATATTTCTCTTGATCTTTCGTATACCGTTCAGACATCTGCCAATTTCAAACTTTCTTTTGGTATCAAAGGAACTGCCAATATTTTCAATTTAGATGTGAGCAAACTGAATCCGGAAGATCAGGGCGATCCTCAGTTTCAGGATCTGGACAATAAACTTTCTCCAAATGTTGGGGCCGGTGTTTATTGGCATTCTGATAAAGCCTACATCGGTTTTTCTGTTCCTAATTTCATCGAAACCAATCGATATGATGATAATGACGTGGCTATTTACAAAGATAAAATCAATTATTATTTAATGGCTGGTTATGTATTTGATCTCGATAAATACCAATACATAAAATTCAAACCCGCTGTATTGACTAAATTGGTTGAAGGCGCACCGCTTCAGGTAGATATATCGGCCAATTTTATGTTTTATGACAAATTTATGCTGGGGGTCGCCTACAGATGGAGCGCTTCACTTAGTGCCATGGTCGGATTTCAAATCACAGACGGACTTTATTTAGGTTATGGTTATGACCGTGAAACCACAAACCTCAATAATTACAATTCAGGATCGCATGAGATATTTCTTCGCTATGAGTTCTTCAAAAACAATAGCAAAATGATAACACCTCGTTTCTTTTAAAAATTTGAATTATGAAAAAAGCTATACTTTTTTATCTCATTATTTTAAGTTTTTACGGATCAGCATTGTACTCCCAACAGTCACAAATAAAGCGGGCTGACAAAAAATATGACAGCTATGCTTATATCGATGTAATTCAGACGTACGAAAAGGTTGCTCTTAAAGGATACAAGTCTGAAGATATGTTTAAAAAATTGGGGAACGCCTACTATTTCAATTCCAATTTTGAAGGGGCTTCCAAATGGTATGGCGAACTGTTTGTCCTAAATCCAAATCCAGAATCTGAATATTATTACAGATATGCACAATCTTTAAAAGCTACCGGTGAATTGGAGAAATCAAACCAAATTATGGGGGAGTTTTATGCTAAATTCAGAAATGATACCCGCGGAAAACTCTATAACGAAACATCCAATTATATGGATCAGATTAAAGCCAACTCCGGGCGATATAACATTGAAGATGCCGGAATCAATTCAAAATATTCAGACTACGGAACCTTTGTCTACGACAGCAAAGTTTATTTTGCATCGGCCCGGGACACAGGAAATTTTTCGCAGAGAAAGCATACCTGGACTGGTGAGTATTTTACCAATCTGTATTTTTCAGCTGTTGATTCTGTCAAAGTTGAAAAATTAAAGAGAGGTTTAAATTCTAAGTTTCATGAAACTACTCCGGTTTTTACCAAAGACGGAAAAACAGTTTATTTTACACGTAATAATTATGTAAACGGTAAAAAAGGCAAGAGTGAAAACAAGATTAATTTTATAAAATTATACAAAGCCACTCTTGAAAATAATAAATGGACCAACATAACGGCACTTCCGTTTACAAGTGACAGTTATAGTACAGGGCATCCAGCACTTAGTCCTGATGAAAGAACCCTGTATTTTGCATCTGATATGTCCGGAACGCTTGGACAATCTGATCTTTATAAAGTAAGCATAAATGACAATGGCGGGTTTGGAACTCCTGAGAACCTCGGAAAAAGCATCAATACAGAAGGAAAAGAAACGTTCCCGTTTGTAACTGATGAAAACGAAATCTACTTTGCCTCAGACGGACGTCCGGGACTCGGCGGACTCGATGTCTTTGTCGGAAAACTAAATAATGACGGAACCATAAGTGATATTCAAAACCTTGGCACTGACATCAATTCGCCTCAGGATGATTTTGCCTATGTTATTGATCCGGTTTCCCGGAAAGGCTATTTCAGTTCTAATAAAGAGGGCGGGCAGGGATCTGATGATATTTACAAATTTATAGAAAACAAGGCACTGAGATGTGTCCAGGAACTAAGCGGATCCATAACCGATGCCCAGGCAGGAGTTGTTTTACCAGAGGCAAAAGTTACACTTTATGAGAATACTATCGTAAAAAACACCACAATTGCTGACAGTAACGGCGATTATAAATTTGAAGTTGATTGTGGTAAAACTTATAATGTGAGGGCTGAAAAAGAAGAATATGCAACCCGCGAAGTCAGTATAACCATTGGAAAACTATCCGGAAAAACAAGTCTGCCAATCGCTTTGGATCCTGCAACCTGTAAAGTAACCGTTGGGGATGATTTAGGAAAATGCTTTGGCATAAAGATGATTTATTTTGATCTGGATAAATCTGAAATAACTACAGCAGCTGCAGTCGATCTGGAAAAAATACTACAGGTCTTAAAAGACAATCCTACCATGAAACTCGACATTAGGTCCTATACCGATAGTCGACAGACACATCAATACAATCAGGCACTTTCTGACAGGAGAGCCAAATCTACTCTAAACTGGCTCATTAAAAACGGTGTTAAAGTCAACAGGTTAAATGGTAAAGGTTATGGTGAAACAGTGCTGCTAAATAGTTGTTCTGATGATGTGAATTGCAGTGAAGCAGAACACCAAATGAACAGAAGAAGTGAGTTTGTTATAACTGAAATATAGTTGGGATTACAGACATAAATGCCAAATCTTAAACCACTAAGGAAGTAAGATATTTAAATAGTTTTTCAGATTAAAATCTACATTTTACCCCATAAATTTTATAAACAAATGCATTAATTTAAAAATAACGCCATGCAGTTAAAACAAAGAATTTTAGTGATTTTTGCCATAATGGGATTTTGCTTTGTTTCTCATTCGCAAGTAGGAGTTGGAACTTTATTCCCGGCTAATTCCGCACAGCTGGACGTAACTTCGGTAAATAAAGGGTTACTTATACCCAGAATATCTTTAATTCAAACAACAAGTCAAAGTCCTATTGTAGGGTCGACTTTAAACAGTTTACTGGTGTACAATACAGCAACAGTAAACGACGTTAGTCCCGGATTTTATTACTGGCAGAGCAATAAATGGATTAGGATTTTAGGACAGGGCGATCCTCTGGGGTTTAATGAAACCTTAACTACATTAAGCTATAATGCAGTTAACAATGAATTAGTTTATCTTGATGAAAAAGGTGTTTCCACTGTATTGCAGCTTATCGGGCAGGCTGGACCTACAGGTCCTCAAGGGCCAATAGGTTTAACGGGCCCGGCAGGTCCCCAAGGGATTCCTGGAAATGAGGGTCCGGTTGGTCCTCAGGGCCCGCAAGGCGATCCCGGATCTACAGGCACAACAGGTCCGCAGGGACCAATAGGTTTAACGGGCCCCGCAGGACCTCAAGGAGTGCCGGGGAATGACGGAGCAACAGGTCCTGTTGGTCCACAGGGAATTCAGGGTATTCCAGGGAACGATGGTGCAATTGGTCCTCAAGGCCCGCAAGGCGATCCCGGAGCTGCAGGTGCAGCAGGTCCACAAGGACCAATAGGACTTACTGGGGATACTGGTCCACAGGGAATTCCTGGAAATGATGGAGCAATAGGACCAGCAGGTCCCCAAGGTCCGATAGGTTTAACGGGGCCAGCAGGTGCTCAGGGTATTCCGGGCAACGACGGTGCAATTGGTCCTCAGGGTTCACAGGGAGTTCCGGGAAATGATGGCGCAACAGGCCCGGCAGGTCCACAAGGTCCAATAGGCCTTACTGGAGGTACTGGTCCACAGGGGCCTCAAGGACCAATAGGGCCACAAGGGGGTATTGGTTTAATTATTGACGGTACAAATACAACTGTGACAGGAACAGGAACCGCCGTTGATCCTTATCAAATCAATACACCTTCTTTTCCGGCGACAACTGTATCTAATACCTCTTTGAATAATACTTTAAATACTACTGTAAATGGAGTTACGAGTTTAGGTGCTCCGATTGTAAATACTAATGAAACTAGTTTAACAGGAACTAATTTAACTACGATAGTTAACGGAGTTGCCAGTTCCGCTTTGGATTTGACTCCGGCGATTGCGGCTGGCCAAATTACAACCAATCTTGGTCAGGCCGTCGGAACCGGAATAATTACATACACCAATGAAGCAGGAACTGCACAAACCGCTTTACTGAGAAGCACTGACGCAGGAAATATAATTGCAATAGGCAGCGATGGTGGAACTTTACTGACAGCTGCAGAAATTGCAGGTGCAACAAGTGTCTCCAATGCATCGGCAGGCAATACTTCAACTGTAACTGTAAATGGTGTTGTGAGTTCAGGTGCTCCAATTGTTAATACTAATGAAACTTCTTTAACAGGATCAAGTCTGACCACCACTGTAAATGGAGTTGCCAGTACAGCTTTGGATTTGGCTCCTGCCATTGCAACGGCGACCACAAATACACTTACAGCAACAAATGGCGCCCTTGTATCAACAGTAAACGGGGTTGCGACAACTCCTGGTGTGCCAGTTTTATTAACAGCTGATAACGGGCTTACGGCTACAAACGGGAACGTTCAATTAGGGGGGCAGCTTTTAAACAGAACTGTAATAACGACCGATCCTGCTAATACTTTGGTTATTGAAGGGCTACAATTTGCATTTGGTAATGAAGATGTCGTAGTGGTAGATTTTGATGGAACATTGAGAAGGTTACCGGCATTTTTTGATAATAGGAATTGGAGGACTGAGGGTAATTTTGGAACTAATCCACAATGGAATTTTTTAGGTACTTTGGATGATGCTGATTTGGTTTTTAGAAGAAATAATATAATATCAGGAAGATTGGGAGTTACTAATACTTCTTTTGGAGTCAATGCATTACCTAATTCTTCAGGCGGAAGCGAGAATGTGGCCATCGGAGCAACAGCATTGCTAAATAATACTTCGGGTGTACGCAATAGTGCGTTAGGATATTCTGCATTAACAGCAAATACTACCGGAACTGAAAATATAGGTTCAGGTTATTTAGCACTGAGTTCGAATACTACCGGAGGGCAAAATACTGCTTTTGGTAATTCATCACTTCTAGGCATTATAGGAGGAAACAGGAATACCGCTGTTGGCTATTCCGCCGGATCTGCTGCAACATCTGGCGACGATAATACGCTGATAGGCGCTTTTACAGGAAGCGCAGATGGCATAACCTTTGCCACAGCGATTGGTTCAGGGGCGTATGTAGCTGCAAGTAATAGTTTGGTTTTAGGAAGGCCAAATACAAATGTGGGTATAGGAACTGATTCGCCAACTAATACCTTGCATGTAAAACCTATTGTGGGCACTAACCCAGTAAGAGTTGAAGGTTTACAAGCAGGTCTTCCAACAGATAATATCATAGTGGCAGATGCAACTGGTGTTATTAAAACAATTACGGCAGGGGAACTTATGCCGCCTACTGTAGTTTCAAATACATCTGTGGTAAATGATTTAAGTACCACTGTAAATGGAGTTGCTGGTATACCTGTACCCATTATAAATACAAATGAGTTACAGTTGAACGGTGGATTGATTTCACTTGTGAACGGAGTTCCATCAGCACCAGTGCCGGTTTTAACAAAGGCGGTTAATGGGCTTTCCTCTGATCCATTCGGAGGCGTGGTTGAATTAGGAGGGCCTTTGGAACACCAAACTGAGATAATGACAAATGGTCAGCCATTTATGATTTCAGGACTTCCTCCTGGTTTACCAACAGATAATATAATAGTTACCGATCCGGGTGGGATGTTAAGAACAGTGCCACGTACTACAGCATTTTCAGCTAAACAGCCAATAATAATAGATGCCACAGTTGCCCCACCATCAAAAGCTACTGCACCTGAAAATGATTTTATACGCTATAGAGATCTTGGAAACAATGAAGTTGAAGTAGATTTTTTATATTCTGCTGAAAACCCTACAGGAGCCGACTCTGGCACTGGTGACTATCTGTTTACACTTCCTAATGGGTATCAGTTTGATTTAGCGGAACATCCTTTTTATGGAGGCGCTATAGATTTTGATAGTGATTACCCTGAAATAAGGTATGCCATCCGTGATGCGACAATTGTTCTTGGTGGAAATTCTGCGTTTAGCAGCAGTGGGTTAATTATACCTTACAGTTCAACTCAGTTTCGAATATCGCATTTTATAACTGCGGTAGTGGCTGTCGGTAATAATTATTTTTCGTTAGACGGTACTAATGAAACTATCGGTGGCAGATTTGTATTTGTAAAACAATAACCTATTTCTTGAAAGAAAAGCATTAATTAAAATCGATGGATTATGAATAATAATACGCTAAGTTATATTACAAGTATTGCAATGATTTTCTCGATCTGCAAAGGTCATGCTCAACTTATCAATCAGGGAGCGCTAAAAGTAAATGAGGCGACACTTGTATCGGTATATTTTGATTATAAAAATACCGCAGATGGAAATTTCGTCAACGATGGGGAAGTGCATGTTTTTGAAAACTGGGCTAACGACGGCATTGTGTCTTATAGCAATACCGCAGACGGAAAAACCTTTTTTACAGGTACAACCGAGCAAATTATTGAAGGTCTGAAACAGTCCGATTTTCAAAATATAATATTTGATAATACGGCCGCAGCAATGCCTTTTCATTTGGTTTCGACAATTTCAGTTGGTAAACTGGCCGACTTAAAAAACGGAATAGTTAACGCAGAAGATTATGACGGTCTTGTCATTTTTAATGAAGGCGCATTTCATACTAATGCCGGAAGTAAAAGTTTTATAGACGGAAAAACCGAAAATAATATCGATGAGCCTTTTGAATTTCCAGTTGGTGATGCCTTACATTACAGACCAGCATTCTATTCGTCAAATTCTTCTGAACCAACAGTTTATACCTCTGAGTATTTATATAAAAACGCTACTTTACTTTATCCGCCTACCAGTAAGGAGGAAAGCATTATAAGTATTAACGATGCAGAATATTGGGAGATTACACAAGATCAGGGAACGGAAAAGATAGTCTTGAGCCTTACTTTGAGTACCAGTACAACTCCGCCTGTTTTTTTTGAAGAAAATCCGGCAACTGATCTCGCAATAGTTCGTTGGGATGCAACAGCTTCTAAATGGGTTAACGATGGAGGTGATGCGACTGATGCAATTTTTGGTGAGGAGTATTCGAAATTAGTTACATCCCAGGTTGGAGGTTATGGTATTTTTACAATAGGCATTGTTAAAAAAGCAACCCCTGATAATGAACTCATAATTTATAATGCAATTTCTCCAAACGGTGATAATTTTAATGACAGCTTTCGAATTAAAGGGATCGATAAGTATCCGGACAATACTGTTGAAATATACAACAGATGGGGAGTAAAAGTGTATGAGGCAAAATCCTATAATGAAAGTACTGTTATGTTTAATGGATATTCAGACGGAAGAACTACAATAAGTCGGGACGAAAAGCTGCCCGCAGGAACGTATTTCTATATTTTAAATTATAATAATGGGGCAGGGTATGTAAAGAAAATTGGCTATTTATATGTCGATAACCAATAATGTTAACCACAAAAATACATTTCTTGTATGCCACTAACGGACTGTAATATTTAATTGACGCAGTTCAATACACTTAATTATCTAATAAACCTCTTAACTAAACAACATTTGTGAACGTAAATGCAAGATGCGTTTATAAAGAACTTTTTTTTGCGTAGTATCTTCCATCAATATGTTTCATGTTATAAAATGAAACATATTGATGTTCGTAGAAATGAGATTAAACTCATGGATATCATAATTTTATATGTAGATCTTATTATGTGTTCATTCAACTTAAAATCTGTATTATGGAATTTACAAACCGATTAAAAAAAATGAAATAGTTTTAAAGTTAATGCTAAGTGCATTTTTTTATGTAATAATTCTTTCAAGTTGCCATGCACAGGAAAAAACGTCCAAGCCAAATATTTTAATCATTTTTGGAGACGATGTCGGACAGACGAATATTAGTGCTTATTCTTTTGGCTTGGTGGGCTATAAAACCCCTCACCTGGATAAACTTGCAAGTCAGGGCATGATGTTTACCGAGTATTACGCAGAGAACAGCTGCAATGCCGGAAGGTCTTCGCTTATTATAGGCCAAACCCCAAACCGTACAGGATTATCCAAGGTAGGTATTCCAGGTGTTCCTGTAGGATTACAGGACCGCGATGTAACCATAGCCCAGGCCCTGAAGCCGCTGGGTTATGCAACAGGTCAATTTGGCAAGAACTATCTGGGGGACCGCGACGAATATCTGCCGACCAATCATGGTTTTGATGAATTTTTTGGACACCTCTACCACTTAAATGCAGAGGAAGAGCCGGAAAGACCATACTGGCCGACAGAAAAAGATCCGGGGTTTGTGAAAGCCAACAGTCCGCGTGGCGTATTGCATACTTTTGCAAATGGTAAAATAGAAGATACAGGCCCACTTACCAGAAAAAGAATGGAAACCATTGATGATGAAACAACTTCTGCCTGTATAGAATTTATCAAAAAACAAAAACAGGATGGAAAACCCTTTTTCACCTGGATGAATTTTACAAGAATGCATGTTTTTACCCATGTTCGTGAATCGATGAAAGGGCAAAGTGGAATGGCAGGCAATGAATACGCGGATGGTATGATTGAAATGGACATGAACGTTGGGAAACTAATGCAGGCTCTGGACGATTTAGGCATAGCCGAAAATACAATCGTAATTTTTACAACAGATAACGGACCTAATCAATTTTCGTGGCCCGATGCCGCAACAACTCCTTTCAGAAGTGAGAAAGATACCAATTGGGAAGGTGCTTTCCGTGTTCCGGCATTTATTCGCTGGCCGGGAAATATAAAAGAGGGATCTGTATCAAACGAAATATTTTCAGGTTTGGACTGGTTTCCAACGCTATTGGCGGCAGCTGGAGATACCAATATAAAAGAACGCTTACTGAAAGGAACTTCTGTTGGAGGCAAACAATTTAAGGTTCATCTTGATGGATATAATCAATTGGATTATTTGACCGGAAAACAGCCAAAAGGAAACAGGACTGAATTTGCGTATTTTAATGATGATGCCGAAATAGTGGCATACAGGGTAGGGAATTGGAAAGCCGTTTACCACGAACAAAAGCAGCCAGGGGGATTTGAGGTATGGTACGAGCCATTTACGACCTATCGCGTTCCTAAGATTTTTAATCTAAGAATGGATCCTTATGAGAGAGCAGATATTTCCTCTGACCAGTATGATGATTTTTGTGTTAAAAATTCCTACATAATGGCCGACATGACAATCCACGCTGCAAAATTCCTGGAAACTTTTGTTGAGTATCCTCCAAGCCACGCTCTGGCGAGCTTTAGTCTTGATCAGGTTGAAAGAGATGTAGAGAAAAATTGAGGAAAATAAAAATAAAGCGAAAGGTAAAAAATAGGTATTATTAGACTCGAGAGTTAATTCGAATTGTTAAAAAGAAGAAATACCAGATGTCATTATCTACTACTTTTAGTCAAATCAGTCAAATTTATTTATAACTTAGTAACTGTTTCATGAAAAGAGCCGATTGTACTTATTATTTAAGTCATTGGCTCTTTTTTTATGTTTTAATATATTTGATAATGCTAAAAGCTGAACCCGTTTTTTATGTTCGGGATTTAGTTTTTCAAATCAATTCAAGACAGTTAACCTACTTCCATCAAGGGGCATGCGCAAATCCGCTCTACGGCTTGGCAGATGTTTTTTTATCGCAAAATTCAGTTTCCAGCGTCAATCCCAGTAAATTAAAATTTGCGCTGAGAAGGTTTATTGTTATTAGCACCATGACCTGTTTCGTCTCTGGTAAGTTCATCTTCTTTGAGTTCCTCATTCCCAAGTTCCCCAAGTTCGAATTCCTTATATACAGGATTATCCTGATCAGGTTCGATGGTTTCAAAGGGTTCACTTTCAGTTTCATTGCTGTTAGTTGTACCAATTTGAGTTTCAAACCCTTCAGAGGAATCATTTTCTATAAGATCCTTCTCAATGTCCTTCTCGGTTATATCTTTGGATTCACTGTCTGATTCATGGTCAAGATTCTCTGAATCATAAGGGTTGCTGTCTATATCGCTGCTTTTTGGGTCTGTGTTTGCGTTTTGAAAATTACGGTCATCCTGAGCGTGATTTTTTGTTGTATCTGAATTTTTCATTTTATTTTTTAGATTAAATTATTGCTGTGTTTTTTTAAAGGGTTGACGGGGGCAGGTTTGCCGGTATGGCCGTGCTTTTCCGCGTTTGTTTCTGTCCTTTCTTCTTGTTCTCTGTTACTTTGTACTTTGTACTTTGTCAAATTTAAAAAGGATAGCAGCACTTTTTTTTACAGAATAATAATTTGTATTTATAAAATAGCAATCAGGTAATCAGTCGGGTAGGTATCAAAGGCTTTGTGCTTTTGTCTTATTGCAGGAGCAAAGGTAACTCTGTGTCCCGGGCAGAGGAGGTGTATTTAATATTATTTTTTTAGGAGCTTTTCCCCGCTATACGTTCCAATCTTTTGTGCCGAATCCCGGCACAAAGGGATTTAACTGTTATTGGTACTATGGGCTGCAGCGCCAATTTTATCTTTGGAGGATTATAAATTTGATCCCAGCTGTTGTATTTCTATTTATAGGCGGTGCAAAAAAAAAATAAATAGGTTTTACATCTGCAGAGCAGCAGTCGAGAAAGAACCTAAACACTGGGCGGTGCCTTGCAAATTTGCTAGACAATCACCTTTTTGGCTCATGAAACAATACATAGCCTACTGTGGCTCTTTAGACAAATAAAAAATTGAAGGTTATAACAAAGAAAAGGCGCCAACTGAAGACAATTGGCGCTATTTGGCTGTAGTGACATAGACTGGACAAATTTCTATACATTTTATGGAGGATTTGAAGAGATTGGCTTACTTGAAGTAGAGGCTGTCTTTATATGTCTTCAATATTTTGGTTTGGATATCCTGTTGGGTATTGATGCAAAATATTTATTTTAAAAAAATATTAAATATCGGGCAAAATTTAAGTAATGGAAATTAAAGATTTAGATTATAGGATTTTAAACAAGTTTGAATTTCTTAACTTTGCATAATGAAAGAGAAGATAATAAGAGAAGTTTCCAAGTTTAACAATGAACTGAAGCTGCAAGGATTTAAAGCATTCCAGATAGAAGATGATGGTGCTGAAACCAGAACTTACAGCAGAAAGGAATTTTATAAAATCTGCCTGACAACAGGGAAAAGCAAGATTCATTATTCTGATAAAACCTATGAGCAGGAGGGAACGATTCTCTTTTTTGGAAATCCGCACATTCCATATTCATGGGAAACAATTTCCACGACTTATATTGGGTATACGATTTTATTTTCAGAAGAGTTTTTTAAAAATTCCGAGCGTTCTGAAAGCCTGCAGCAATCTTCTTTTTTTAAAATTGGGGGAACACCTGTTTTGAAAATCACAGAAGAACAAAGAGGTTTTCTTAATACCATTTTTCAGAAAATGATTGCAGAGCAAAAAAGTGATTATGTTTTTAAAGATGAGCTGATTCGAAATTATATCAGTCTCATTATACACGAATCTCTAAAGATGGAACCTTCAGAGAATTTCGAAAAAAATAAGAATGCATCTACCAGATTGTCATCTGTATTTTTGGAATTATTGGAAAGACAATTTCCAATTGAAACTACTTCTCATCCACTTCAATTAAGAACAGCCCAACATTATGCCCAACATTTGAATGTGCATGTCAATTACCTGAATCGAGCTGTAAAAGAAGTAACCGGAAAATCGACGACGACTCATATTACGGAGCGGATTATAACAGAAGCCAAAGCTCTCTTACTTCATACTGATTGGAGCGTCTCTGAAATCGGTTACGCACTTGGATTTGATTATCCAACCTACTTCAATAATTTCTTCAAAAAAAACACGGGCACCAATCCCTCTGCATTTCGTCTGGCAGAAGTTTGAATTTCTTAATCTTTGGTTTGATAATCTTTACCGTTTTGCTTAAAGGCAGTATTACCTTTGTATCTGGTTATTTAATTCAAATATTATGTCAGATACAAACCTTATTTCCGATGCTGTACCATTTCAAAAAGATATTTTTGAGAGGCTTTTAGCGGGTGAGACCATACTTCCTAACGATTCGCAAGTATACAGATTGAGAGAAGAAGCATTCGCTGTGAAAGCATTACTGACTCAGATGAACAATGCTGTAAATCCTGAAGAAATTACCAAGATACTAAGCAGGATTTTAGATAAAGAACTTCAGAGTGTTACCGTATTTACACCTCTTTATATCAATTATGGAAAACACATTACAATTGGTAAAAACGTATTCATCAATTTTGACTGCACCTTTTTGGCATTGGGCGGAATTACCATTGAAGACGATGTTTTAATTGGTCCGAAGGTCAGTCTTATTACCGAAAATCATCCGCTAAATCCTAAGGAAAGAAAAGGACTAACAGGTAAACCAATTCTCATCAAAAAAAATGCATGGATTGGTGCCAATGCTACGATTTTGCCTGGCGTAACAATTGGAGAAAACGCAGTTGTCGCAGCAGGAGCAGTAGTCTCTAAAGATGTTCCTGATAATACCATTGTTGGTGGTATTCCTGCAAAATTCATTAAAAATGTTTAACCTTAAAAGAGATAATTATGAAGGTAAAATCTTTAGTGACAGCTATGCTATTCTTTTCGGTTTTTCTTTTTGTAATGCGGGCTGCAGCAATGACAATAAGAGCATCAAGACAAAATATTGAGAGTGGAAATAATAATAATATTTCAACAACTAAAATGAAAATTACAATTGGTGCAATAGTTTTTACGGCAACATTGTATAACAACCCAAGTGCAGCTGCATTGAAAGCAATGCTCCCGCTGACCATAAATATGACCGAACTGAATGGTAATGAAAAGTACTATGATTCCCCTGGTTCAATTCCAGCAAATGCTTCAGTTGGAGGAGATATTAAAGCAGGCGATTTAATGCTTTACGGAAACAATGTGCTGGTGCTTTTTTATAAAAATTTCAACACTACCTATAGTTATACAAAACTCGGATATATTGACAATCCTGCAGGTCTTGCTACTGCACTCGGTGCCGGAAATGTAGCTGTGAAATTTGAAAACAATTAAAATTAAATCATTATGAAGAATATAAGTTTAAAAATAATTAAAAATAAAATGAAAAAAAGATTCGCAATCGGAATATTATTCCTGATAACAGGGCAAATATTTGCACAAAAAGTACAATCAAATTTAGAAAAAATGAATACATCAAAAGAACATTATACATTTCAACTTAGTGACAAAGTAATACGTCAAAAAGTGAGTTTCAAAAATCGTTACGGCATTACATTAAGCGGAGATTTATACCTTCCGAAAAATACAGGAAACGAAAAATTGTCTGCATTAGCAATCAGCGGACCGTTTGGAGCTGTAAAACAACAATCATCAGGATTATATGCCAACCAAATGGCAGAACGTGGTTTTATAGCTTTGGCTTTTGACCCATCCTATACGGGAGAAAGTGGAGGCGAACCACGAAATCTAGCCTCTCCGGAAATCAATACAGAAGATTTTAGTGCTGCGGTTGATTTTTTAGGATTACAAAAAAAGGTGGAGAGAAATAAAATTGGTATCATTGGGATTTGTGGTTTTGGCGGTTTTGCTTTAAATGCAACTGCTATTGATAAACGAGTAAAAGCCGTTGCTGCGACAAGTTTGTATGATATGACCAGAGTAATGTCGAAAGGATATAATGATTCAGTTACTCTGGAACAAAGAACCAAAACATTAGAGAATTTAGGTCAGCAACGTTGGAAAGATGCCGAACAGGGGAAACCGGCAGATGGTGCAAGAAATTTACCTAAAAAACTGGAAGGTGATGAACCACAATTTGTAAAAGAATATTTTGATTATTACAGAACGCCGCGTGGTTTTCAAGTTAATTCTGTGAACTCAAATGGAGCTTGGCTAGTAACCAATCCGATATCTTTTATGAATATGCCAATACTAGCTTATGTAAAAGAAATTTCGCCACGACCAATGCTTTTGATCGCAGGAGAAAAGGCACACTCAAGATATTTTAGTGAGGATATTTTCAAAGTGGCAAATGAACCAAAAGAACTAATAATTATCCCAAATGCAATTCACGTCGATTTGTATGACAAAGTAGATGTGATTCCTTTCGATAAGTTAAAAAGCTTCTTTTATGATAATTTGAAATAATATATCTGATGGTGATTTTACACAAAGTTAAATAGCTGCGCTTAAACTAAATTAACAACCTCCAAAGTCTTTTGGAGGTTTTTTTGTGCTCGAAAAGTATTTCGATTTTGTGTTAAGATTTATACATCGTGACTTTACAAACATTTCTTTAATTTTTTTTAAAATAAAATTGTAAAAAAAGGTTTGTGGATGGTTTGAATGGTCAGGGAACTTTATGAGACATTCAAACCGCTTTTATATTCTGCTTGAATAGTAAAATACGGGCATAAAAAAAAACTATAAATCATTGATTTGTAGTTTTTTAAGTAACAGGAACAGGGCGAATTTCTAAAAAAATTATGGACGATTTGAAGATATTGGCATACCATATGTAGTTTCTGTCTTTCATTGGCTTTACAAATTTGGTTTAAATGTCCTGTCGGGGATCTATAGGAACAATTCTTGAACCATTTAAAAATGGTCTTTAAAAAAATATCTAGTTTCAATCCCTTGACAGAACAAATTTCTATAAATTTTATGGAAGATTTGAAGAGATTGGCTTACTGGAAGTAGAGGCTGTCTTTATATGTTTTAAGTATTTTGGTTTGGATATCCTACTCGGGATTGATGTAAATTCGTCCCTATTTTAATGTTTTTTTGATATGAGAGCTGCGCATTCGAACCTAATTTCTTTGGATGATTGAAAAAACTGAACTTGTAGTTTTCAAAACACAAGTGCCAAGATTTTGGCACAAAACTAATAATCTTCATAATTAAAATAATTAGCAGCCTAACAGCCTTAACTTTTGTCGTAAAACAGGTATTCATTCCAAACAACATGATTGCTAAAAAACACAAAATGTTGACCATTACCATAAATGTGTAAAATGGCGGCCTATTTTTTTATTGACAAAAAAATATAAACTCCAATTTCAGTACTAAATACACATCTCATAGTGCCTTGAATTATTTGTATAATAAAATTTCTTCCATTAACTCTCAAAAATTCTTTCGCAAATCTATAATGGTTTGATTTGATACATCTAAGTTTACAAAACCTCGTCTAGGCCTGTCTAAATCCAGAGTAAATAAAATTACCAATGATACTAACAGGCAAAATCCAATTTGTACTACCCAGTCCATTTTACCTTTACGACCTTCAGAATACCCACCGTAAAATGCAATAATCATCGCTAAAAAAAATAGCATGATTATAATGCTTTCGGGTACTTTTGCTTTTTCACCTGCTAAACGGGAAGTTGTTACATCTATCATATCATTCAAGGCCGGAATCATTTGCTGTGTTGCTGCAAGATTTATAGGGTTTTTGGACAGTGCACTGGCGCGCTTCCATAATTTAGAGGAAATGTCCTGCGAGAGGCTGTCAGCCTTTAAAACTCCCTTAACATCTGCACCAGCCTGATAATAGGTTATTCTTGCTTCAACATATAACTTAAAATCTTTGCGGAACAATATTCTGGATGAATCGGGATATAAATCGCTTCTTAAAATTGCAGTTCCAATGTTATTTGCTTCTTCAATAACAATTTTTCTTCGCGAATCGTAACGATCCCCACTCATGCCAAATGTAAACGCCAATAAGAAAAAAAGAAGTGCTGTCAAGGCTGAAGTTTCAATTGATTTTTCTTCTGAGTCTTTTTTATTACGAATATGATTTCCTAATAGTTTTCCAACAAAGCTAGAAAGAATCATTAATGAAAAAAGAAGCAGTGTTATTACCCAGGCTTCGGTCTGATTTAGAATATTTATGTCCATATTATTTATTTAGAATAAAGTTATTCAAAACCAATTTATTGCTGGATCTGATCTCCTCATCACAAGATCTTTCACCGCCTGTTCTCGATTCCGGCAATTAATTTTTTGCTACTAATGGAAAAAAAAGAAAACAATTTAAAAAATAAAAGCAGAAATATTTCTTTGATCAATAATATTGCATCAAAATAAAAAAAGGTATAAGAAGTAAAATAAAAATAAGGATTGCTAAAAATAAAAGTTTTCGTTTCTTTTCCTGCTCAGTTACAATAAAGATCAGAAATAAAGTAGTTTGCATAAGTACAATTGGAACTGAAAAAATAAGCCATAGAACAGGTCCGCTGATTCCATCATTTTTTGGAATTATGTAGATAAAGTACATTTGAATAAAGTTGCTGAGCAAACAAAAAACAGATAACCATTTCAACAGTTGTTTCATGATTTAGTTTAGTCTATTTAATTTCCAATGAATAATTCACGTTTTTATTTTGCTACATCTTTTTGTGCTTTTTTTAATGCTTTTTTCTCTGCCTGTTTTTTCTCGAATTCTTCATGTGCGCTTATGATTGTTCTTCCGGCTTCGATCACGAAAATCAGATAAACCCCAACGCCAATAAAAATGTATATAATATTAAAAATGACCCCAATAGTTGAAAATGTTACCTCACGATCATAGGGACTATTCATCGAAAGAGTTCCTACGGAGTAAGCCAATGATTTAAGAAAAGGTAAATCTTCTACCAGCCAAAAAAACATTGTACCTACCAAAATAAGTACAAATAGTAAAAAACCTAAAGTTCGAAATGTCTTGTCACGTCTCAATCTTTTTACAATGTCGACAATGAATTTTCCTGTTAAAGCAAGTTCTATTAGCATAGTCTGTATTTTTTTTAAGTACCTCAATATTAAGAATTTATTTCAATATAATAAAATTTTTACTACTTTTATATTATTAAAATTTAACATAAATTTCTAGTGATCCTTTATTCTTTGGTAAAATGAGTAATTGTGGTCTGTGTTTTTTTAACTCTTTTTGCTGCAATACCTAATATTTATTTTATTTATCGTAATCCTGAACCAGTAAAACGAAAAACCAATGAATCATTCGTTATCAAAAAAACTACAATTTCAGCATGCGTTTTTAATAGTAATTCTTTTTGCACGTGCAATAGTGTTTGCACAGGATTATAGTCAAACTGAGTTAAAAACAATAACATTGGGCGAAGCGATTCAATTAGGAACTCTAAATAACAGACAACTGAAAATAGCAAACATCGACATAGCAATTGCAGATGAGAATGTAGGTCAGTTAAAAATTGCTAAAGTTCCCCGACTGGTACTCAGCGGTGGATATACTTATATTGGAGATCCCAAATTATATGAAGGATTTTATGAAAACAATATTACTGTAGATTATTACAATCATAGATCTTTTGCCAATATTGTATCAACAATGCCAATTTACAGCGGCGGTATCATCAACTCTAAAATTGAACAGCAAAAACTCATAACCAATATGCAGCAGTCTGTGGCCAGAATGACGCAGGCAGAGATTAAAAATTTAATTACACAATACTTTTTTACACTCGAAAAATTATACAGGCAAATAGAAGTTACAAAGCAAAATATAGTTAATACAGATCTTAGAATCAACCAATTACGATCAAGGGTTGAGAATGGCCAAAATATCAAAAGTGATTTACTCAGAAGTGAATTGCAGCAATCAAATTTTAAAGTTTCGGTTTTCAGGAATACAAACGATATAGAATTAGTCAGTAATTATCTCGATATACTAATCGGGCTTCCCACAAATACGATTTTAAAGCCTAATGTTTCTGAAAATACAATTATTTTAGAAGAAGTCGATCTGCAAAAAAGTTTAGCAGCTGCATATCAAAACAGGGAAGAAATAAAACGTGCTCAAATAGGCATTGAGCTATCTAAATCATCGCTGGATATTACAAAAAGCGGTTTTAGGCCCACCTTAAATGCCAATCTTATTTTAAATACCGAATACCCTGCACAATGGCCCAACTATGTCAATATTATCAATTATTGGGCAGCAGGACTTTCTTTGAATTGGGATGTTTCCAGCTTTTACAATATTAAACATAAGGTCAGAGCAGATAAATTGCAAATTGAGAAAAGTAATATCGCTCTGGATGCTGCCAAAGATCAAATAGACAAAGAGGTTAAAACAACATATGTTAAGTTTGCTGAAAGCAAAAGAAATATTGCAACCTATAAAAAAGATGTAGAATTGTCATTAAGCAATTATAAAATTGTAAAAAGCAGGTACGATAATGACTTTGCCTTAATTAGTGATATGGTAGATGCAGAATTACAGCTAAATAATTCTAAAATATCTCTTGTTAATGCCAATTTAGATTTAATAATTCAATATTATTCGCTGCAATTTGCAATGGGTAAACTTTAAAAAAACGAAAATTATGAGCGAACAAGACCCACAAAATGAAACCATTCTGAAAGATAAAAAGAGAAATAAAATCTTAACAATACTTTCCTTTATTTTTCTTATAGCCGGTGGTTTCTGGATTTTGAGTTTGTTTTTTGATTTCCATACTTATGAAACCACTAATAATGCTCAGGTCGAAGCGTATATCAATAATGTATCTGCGCGAGCAACGGGTCATATTAACGAAATACGTTTTGAATCCAATCAGTTTGTTCGTAAAGGTGATACACTGGTAATTCTAGATAAAACAGAATATTTGATTAAAATAAAACAAGCTGAAGCTGATTTGGCTGTGGCCGAAGGAAACTTGCATTCGCTGGAACAATCCATCATAACTTCTGCATCCAATCAGGCGGCCGGCAATGAAAAACTGGTGGGAGACAGAGCAGGTTTAGAGAAAGCCCAAAAAGACTATGAACGTTTCAAAAAAATGTATGCAGATTCAGCCGTAACGCGCAATCAGTATGATCAGGTTGTATCGAAACTCAGATCTGAAGAAGCATATTTAAAAGCAGGGCAAAAAAGTGCCGAGGCAAGTAGTTCTCTAACCAGACAAAGCAATATTAATTTGGAAGCATCACGAGCTACAGTAGCCAGAAAAAAGGCAGATCTTGAGGCGGTAAAACTTCAATTATCATACACCAACATTCTTGCGCCATCTGACGGTTATGTTGGGGAACGCAATTTATCAATTGGAGAATTGATAAACGCTAACCAGACAATTGCAACTATTGTATTAAGTCAGAAATTATGGGTTTCGGCCAATTTTAAAGAAACTCAAATCGCGAAAATTAAACAAGGACAGCTGGTTACAATTATTATAGATGCGCTTAACGGAAAAGAATTCAGTGGAAAAATAGCGGGATTTTCTCCGGCTACGGGTGCAAAGTTTTCAATGGTTGAACCTGATAATTCAACTGGAAATTTTGTAAAAATAACCCAGCGAATTCCCGTGAGAATTGAATTTGATACTTCTGCTGACTTAAAAGAGGTTAAACCGGGAATGAATGCAACAGTCAACGTAAAAAAATAAAAGATGTTTGCAGGAAAAAAAGGAAGCATTTTTACCTTATTAGGATTATATATCCTGACCATTCCTTTTTTTAACGGATTGAATGTTACTGCTTATGACAATAATCAAATTTTAGGTCATTTTGGAGAATCTACAACCGTATTTACCTATTCAGTTTATATTCCCATTTTTGCTATTCTTGCCTTTATGCCTTTAGGATTAAAGCTGGGTAAGCAAATCCCGGTGCGTACCATGATATTATCAGTTAGTTTTTTGTCTATTGTATTCAATACCGCTTCTTTATTTGCAGTTACTATTGGTTGGTTTACTTTCTGGCGCTCTCTTCTGGCAATGGTTTCTGTAATCGGCATTTTTGCTTCTATGGTACCCATTTTATTAAAATATAATCCAGCTTTTAATATGGCGTTGCTATACGGAATCCTTCAATTTATCCAGAAAGGAAGTCAGCATGTTTACCAGTATTTTGGAGCACACCTTTCCAGCTTCTATAATTGGACATTTGGCATTTATTTCTTAAATATCAACTTTTTAGTTTGTATCATTTTAGCGTGGTATTTTTATAAAGCCGATGTTGCTCCCATGAAAACCAACTTTCAGTTTGACTGGCGGGGCTGGTTTATTATGATACTATTTTTTACAGTTATCCTTTTTCTAAGTGCCGAAGGGCAAAATCGAAACTGGTTTAACGATTCTAAAATTACTTTAGCAACAGCTTTATTATTTGTCATTATAGGGATTTATCTAATCCATACCCGATTTACAATTGACCCAATAATTGATCCCGATGTCTATAAATACAAAAATGTAGCAATCGGTGCTTTAATGATGTTTTATATTGGAATCATGAATGGAACTGGAAGTGTTATTACAGGATATATGACAAATATTCTTGGATTTGATTCAGTATCTGGAGCCAGAACGCATTTGGCTTTACTGATTGGTCTGTGTATTTCTATTCCTTTATCGACATGGCTTTTATACAAAAGGACATATTTGGCTACCATCTGGATTATGGGATTTGCCAGTTACGGATTGTATCATATTATTCTATTCTTTAGGTTTTATCCTGGAATTGATTCTTCAGATTTTTTTCTGCCCTTAATATTCAAAGGATTAGGGATGGGCTTTCTTTTTCCTATATCATTGCTTTATATTTCAGAAGGTGTTCCCCAAAAACTAGGTCCTTCGCGGATGATGAGCGGAATTATTGCACAGGCCATTTTTGCGGGCTTACTTGGCAGCGCCATCCTAGGAACTTTTATTTCTAACTTAAACGTACACCACAAAACAGGTTTAAGTCAGCAATTACAGAAGTTAACTTCCTCGCACAAAAACAATTGGCAGATACCAAAAGGAATTTTATCTTCAAGGGATTATCTGAAGCCGAAGCACAAAAGAAAGCTGAAAAAAGTCTCTCGAATAAAACAGCACAAGCGTCAATATTATTGGCTTATAAAGATATTTATCTGGTTATGTCTGCGATTTGTTTTTTACCGATTTTTATTATACTGCTTTTTAAACTTTGGCGAAGACCACTTAAAAGAGTAGAGTTAGAGCCCGTGCCAATTTAAAGAATAGAATTGATTAATTTAAAAATCATTGTTTCTATCAATTCTACATGAAAGAAATTGACCGTACCAATGAGAAATTTGAAATCAGTAGATTTTGCCACAAAAGTAAAATCATTTAGAATTTAGATCTTTACTAACTTCAATATAAAAAGTTTAAAGAATAATAAAAGAAGTTAACTTTATATCAACCAATAATAGTATAAAAAAGGCTCCAATTTTCTTCAATTGGCGCCTTTTGGCTGTGGTGACCCTTACTGTACAATTTACAAACCATTTTATGAATGATTTAAAGAAACGGTTTGTATATATCGGGAGGTTAAATGTTAAAAAGTTTAAATTAAAATTTTTGATTAAATAAAGTCAAGTAAAAAAAGGTCTAATTAAGGAAAAGCAATCCTCAATAGAATTATACCGTTATTATTAATTACTAATTGAGAAGATTATTGGAATCTCGACTAAATAGTCGACTTTTATACTTTTGTTCATTGCTGGTTCAATTATGTTTATTCTGTTTATGCTTTGCATTACTTCTTCACAAAGTTTCTTGTTTGGGTGCGAAACTTTAATATTGATAATTTCATTATTTTTAGTAATAATAAAATTTAAAGCAATTTGTTGTCTTCCGGGTGCCAAATTAAAATCGTCGAAATATACATCGTTCCAGATGTAGTCTTTAATACTTTCTTTAAAGCATTCTATCGATTTATTATTTTTATTGGAGCATTTTCTTGTAATCGGAAGTTGTTCTACGTTATTAGAACGAAATAAGTTCTTGTTGTCTATATCTCTAACTACTAATTCTTTTTTTGGAATAAATTGGCGTTTGAGTGTTTTTTCTCCTTCACTTCTTTGGTATTTTACGATAATAATAATATATCCCGGCCTTTCTCTTTTAAACTCAATAGAGGCTTCTGTGTAGTCCTCAGTATCAGTTAATTTATCACTAATTCCTGTTTTTATATTAGCATTTAAATTGTTATATTGTGCTGTTTTTTTGGCACTTATTTTTTCTATTTCTATTTTTTTATCTCGATAAAATATTTTTGCGGCTTGAGGATTTGAAAAATGATAATAGCTCTGGATAATTAGTAAATTGTGATAATATTTGTCAATTTCAGAAGAAATACTTCCAAGCGATAATTGAATTTTGATACTATCTGCGGCAGGTAAAACGTTTGCAGCTGTTTTTGTATCTAAATAACCGTAAAATGTTTTAATAACACGGTCATCTTGAAGTACAATTCTATTTTTCTTCTCTTCTATAAATCCATATTTTTTGATTGATGAGTAGATACTGTCTCTGCTTGCTTCCAAAGGCAGATTAAAAAAGAATTTATTAATATCATTTTGAGCGTACGAATTAAATAAATAAAAAAAATGAAATAAAAAAAATAATATTTTTTTGTTCTGTGATTTCATATTTTTATAATTAGCTGTAACTTAAAAAAAACTTGTTGATTAAAGCCTAAACTGTTTGTTTTTAGCTATCCCACTAAAAAGCCAACCAGAAACTACTTCCAAAAAAAGAGGCGCAATATCCTCTTGAAATTCTTATAACTAATTTATCGAAAAACCCATAGTTGCGGAATCTCAGCGGTTCCGTTCAAGACGGTCTTCATTGTTCGTGCTACGTAAGGCAACGAATCCCTTAGCTGCTGTAGGCTGTTTTTTAACTTTTCTTGAAAATTTTGTATTTTGGTTTTTCGTAATCAGTTATGTCCAAAATAATATCATAAACGCCTGTTAAAATTTCTATACTATTTCCTTTTGGCATTATTCCGTTGCTCATATCTTTTCCAAAATTTAAAGTCCAATCGTCATTAAAACGAAATTTAAGCTCTCCTGTTTTTAAAGTCACATTTTTAATTGTCCAGATTCCTTTTGTTTCAGTTTCAAAAAGTTTTGCATCAGGACCTTCCCAGCCTTTTTCTGTGGCAGTTCCTACAATTCCCCAGGAAGGAAATATTTTTTTTGCTTTTTTTAGTTGATTTCCTATATGAAAATTTAATGACTCTATTTGTGAAGTATTGTTTCTTTCAAAAATTACATCACCCATTAATTCTTCAGCGAAAAATAAATTTTCTTTTACAGGATATAGAATAGTTGTGGGTCCGTTTCCACTTTGCAATTTTAATTTATTGTTTTCAACTGTAAGGTAAATTACAAAATTGTTTTCAACTTGATAAGTTCCCTCATATTGCTTTAAAGCTTCTGAGCTTATGTTGGCTACAACTGGAATTTTATAATCTTTATTGTATAAATTATACAAAGTTTTCATAATAGCATAAGTGGCCGTGTCTAAACCTCTTTCTGTATTTGTAAGCAGTATAATGCAGATATCATCTTCGGGAATTTGAACAAAATTGCTACAAAAACCAGCTCCATAACCACTATGACCAACTGTCATTTTTTTAAACATTGGCATTGTAATCCAACCATAACCATAATTTTTTTTGAAAGGTGTATATGCTTTTTCTAAACTTTGTTTGGAGATAATCTTGTAATTTTTTAGTCCATTATAATATTTGTTTAAATCTTCAACAGTTGAGTATATTCCACCAGCTGCAAAAGGCATAGGTGGATCATAAACAATCGATGGTTTTTGTTCTTTTTCAGAAAAAATCTCATAGCCAATGGCTTTATGTTCACTTTTTAGATTTTTAAAAGCAAAACCACTTTGCTTCATTTTCAATGGTTTAAATATGTATTTTTCAACTGCTTTTTCGTAACTTATTCCAGTAACTTTTTGAATTACATAGCCTAGAAAATAATATCCCGAGTTAGAATAACTCCAATCAGTTCCAACTGGAAAATCCAAAGGTTTTGTTTTTTGAAATTCAATAAATGATTTTTCCGTTTGGTCTTTCATATCATTTCCTCTGGTATAGTCATAAACTCCAGAGGTATGGGTTAACAAACTTTCAATTGAAATAGCACTTGCATCGGGATAATCTGGATAGAACTTTGAAAGTTTATCCTGTAATGAAAGTTTTTTTTCTTCTACTAATTTTAAAATTACCGTTGCTGTAAAAGTTTTTGTAATGGAATATATTTGAAAAATGCTGTTAGCGTTATTTTCCTTTTTTAAATCTACATTTGATAATCCATAACCTTTATTTAGTAAAGTTTCTCCTTTTTCAGAAATAAAAACAGAACCGTTAAATAGATTTTGTTGATTGTAAAATTCAAAAAGTTGTTCTAATTTTTCTTTCTTACTTTGTGCAAAAACCAATTGTGTTATAAATAATAAAATAAAAGTGATTGATTGAATTGATTTCATATTTTTTTGATTTTTTATTGAATTCTAACTAACGGTTTGCCCTTTGTGACAGTTGCGTAAATTTATAATAAAAGATTACAAATAAAAATTCCTAACTGAATTTTCAAGCAAAATTCAGAGCACAAGCTAAGCTAACACATTCAATAATATCCTGCTTTATTTATATAGAGTAAATAACTTTACTGAAGCAAGTTTTATGAACATGTCTATAACAGTTTTTGCATTACAGTCCTTTTAATTCTAAAAAATAGACCATTCAGCTACGTAAATTATTATGTGATTCATGTTTACAAATCTTTGTCTTTTACTACAGCATTTGCCATGTTTTTTAAGAAACTCAAAATTTTTACAGCTTATTCCAAAGTAACATTCATTCCTTCATCATTAAGCATTTTTTTTGAGCCTTCTGAGGTGTAATTTTCCTTTGACCTTTTCTTCTTCTTCAGATTCCATAACCTAAATTACTGTTAATATAAAGACAAGGAATTTCTGCAAGTATCATATTTACAGGCTTTGGAAGCGGTTTGAATCCAGTAAGATCAACTCTACAAGACACCCAAACCGTTTCTTTTTAGAGGTATTAATTGGTTAATAGATAGGGAAAAGCCAAAAAAAAAAGCTAAAACTTTCGTTTTAACTTTTTTTTTAAGAGTGACCTCTACAGGACAAATTTCTATAAAATTTATGGAAGATTTGAAGAGATTGGCTTACTACTGGTAGGGCATGTCTTTGCATGTCTTCAGTAATTTGGTTTGGATGTCCTGTTGGGAGTGATATCTTTTCTAAGGGTTAACTTATTTTATTTTGCCTAATATTTTAAAGATCAATTGTCTTTGGGACTAAAAGGGCAGAATATTTGGACTAAATAGAAAAATATATTTTTCTTAATGCTTGTATCTTTGCAGTTGAGTCTATGCTATTTTAGGATAAATTTCAAAAGATTTTCTAGAACAAAATTATAACCGCTTTAGAGCTTGAACAGTTGTAGTATGAAAAAAATGATTAAAGTTCCAACTTCTTTAATTGGGTGCGATGCGCCGCAAAATTTTTTGATGTTAGATGGTTGTTCAGTAATTGAGCAGTGTATACACAGTACAGAAGTTAAAGGAATCATGTACTTAGAACAGCATTTGCTTCTTATTGTACTGGAAGGGTCTGTTGATCTTACTTATGGAAAGCAGGAATATAAGCTTGGAAAGAATGATATGATTTTGCTAAAAAAAGCAACTGCTGTAAAGTATCACAAATTCGGAAATAGTGAAAATGATAATATTTACGATAGTTTCATGTTCAGTATCAAAGATGATGTTCTAAAATCTTTTTTATCAACTTCAGAAATTAAGTTCTCAAAACCTGAGGGAGAAATTAAGACAGGAGTTTACCCAATGAATGAATGTTTGGTTGCATTTGCCCATTCTCTAAAGCCTTACTTTTTTGATCATTCTGTGGTTCATCCCGGGCAGCTTCGCCTGAAGATTATGGAATTACTTTATGATGTTGCAGAATGTAACCGAAATATGTTCTTACAAATTCTCCAGTTGCACGAGCCTGTAAGAACTGATATCCGTAATGTGGTGGAACAGCATTATGCTTCACCAGTCTCTGTTGCTGAACTGGCTTATCTTTCCGGAAGAAGTCTGTCAAGTTTTAAAAGAGATTTTCAAAATATATACAATGTTGCACCAGCAACCTGGATCAGAGAAAAGAGATTGGAAAAAGCAAAAGATATGCTGGAAACTACTGCTTTATCGGTTTCAGAGATCTGTTATTCCCTAGGATTTGAAAATGTGTCTCACTTTTCAAGAATATACAAAGAATTCCACGGGCAGGCACCAAGTATCTCTCGTTAGTGATTGTTGAAGCACTAAATCGGCTTCGATAAGATTTCAGCATTCAATTATTTGAATCAAAGCCCTAAATCTTACATCTTATTCTCAATTTCTCATTAAAAGGTTTTGTGATAAATCTTATTAATAGAGAAAATTCTACATTTAATTTTTCCACTTTTCAAAAAAGGACTAATTAGTAAAAATCTATGGACTAATTAGAAAAAACGTTACGTTTTAGCCATTGTACCTTTGTTTTAGAAATTAAGCTTAACGATTCTGTCAGCAAGAACAGTAAATTATGCTCAAAAATTATCAATATTCAACTAAAACAGAACTATTTATGAAAAACATTTCAGAAAGAAGAAACGCAATTCTAAATTCAGCAGATTTTAATGCTGATAGCTTTAGGCAGGGCATCGGAAAAATTACAAAAAAAATATTTTCCTTAACCATTCTCTCAGCATTAATAATTGGCGGTTTATTAGTTTCCTGTCAAGATAAAAATAATCACAACAATAAAACAGAAATTATGCAAAACAATCAAGAACAAAAAGAAGGAATCCTGAAAGCAATAGATTTATATGTAGAAGCAGGAAAAAAAGGTGATGGCAATATTGCAAAACCAGCATTTGCATCAACCGCAACAATGTCGTGGTCTGAAAATGGAGCATTAAAAAGTGTTCCTATCCAAGCGCTATTTGATGGGTTTTCTGCAGCCGAACCAATGGAAGCGAATTACAAATTGACTACTCTGGATGTAGAAGGTGATGTAGCAATAGTAAGAATAGAATCTCAGTTTGGATCTGATCAATATGCCGATATGTTTACATTAGTTAAGGACGGCAATGATTGGAAAATCATCAGCAAAATTTATCAAATTAAAAAATAAGAATAATGGCAGCAAATCAAAATATAAACGCTGTTCAGGATTATGAAGATGTTCTGGCGGCAATGGAAGGCTATGTTCAAGGACTAAAAACAGGGAACGTAGCAGAATTGAAAAAGACTTTTCATGAGAATGCGGTTATGTATGGTCATTTAGGTAATGACCTCTCACAAGGTAGTATAGATAACCTGTACACTTACGTGGAGAAATTTGGCGCAGCGCCCAACATCAAAACCAATCTTACGGTTTTACACAAAACACCTACCACAGCAATTGTTCGCATTGAAATGGAACATGATGCAGCAGATGAAGATTTCACCGATTACCATTCATTAATCAAAATTAATGGTGAATGGAAAGTTGTTTCAAAGCTTTTTCATTTGTATACTAAATAACTAAAGATCATTTTGTTAAAGTTTTACTGGGAGCATTGTATTGCTTTCAGTGGAGCTTTGCGTTTAAAAATAAAAGAAGTAATGAATAAATATAATAAGTTGTTTGCTCCCTTGTTATTTGGGAACGGAATTAATTTGAAAAATAGAATTGTGATGTCTCCTATGACTACTTGGGCATCTAATGAAGACTTCACTATATCTGATGAAGAAGTTGAATATTACAAGAAAAGAGTAAAAGGTGTTGGTTTAGTAATCACAGGATGTACCCACGTTACAGCAAATGGCATTGGTTTTACCCATGAATTTGCAGGATATGATGATACTTTCCTTCCAAGTCTGAAGAAGTTGGCGGATGCTGCAAAAAGTGGTGGAGCACCGGCAATTTTACAGATGTTTCACGCAGGCAATAAAGCAATCCCCGGACTTATCCCAGATGGTGAAGTGGTAAGTGCAAGCACAGTTTCAAGTGGACCTATAGTGCTTTTTGAAAATGAAAATTTCTCAAAAAAATTGAGTGAAAATGAAATTTTAGAAATTATCAAAGCATTTGGAGAGACCGCTAAAAGAGCAATTGAAGCAGGTTTTGACGGTGTAGAAATTCATGGAGCACACGGATTTTTGCTTCAAAATTTTATATCACCTTTTTTCAATAATAGAAATGATCAATGGGGAGGTTCTTTGGAAAATCGTTTGCGACTTAGCCTGGAAATTTTAAGAGAAGTAAAAAATATAGTTTCAAAATATGCTGATCGTCCTTTTCTGATAGGGTACAGAATTTCACCTGAAGAATTTCCACAACAAACTTATGGGCTTCCAGATACGTTCGTTCTAATGGATAAGCTTATTGAAGAAAAAATTGATTATTTACATTTTTCGTTGCTGGATGCTGTTAATCAACAACCAATTGATTCAGAGTTTTCTAAAGAACCTATATCAGTTGTACTAAACAATTATGTTAACAGCAGAGTTCCTGTTCTGGTTGCTGGAGGTATTACAACACCAGCAATGGCCGATCAGGTTGTAGACTATGGCGTTTCTATGGTGGCAATCGGAAGAACTTTGATTGTTAATCCTGATTGGGTAGAATTAACTCAAAATGGAGAAGAAGATAAAATCACTTCAATTCTTAAACTAGAAACAGTACAAGAGAAAAAAATTCCATCAAAATTAATGACAATATTTGAAAAAATAGAAGGTTGGGTACAAGTAGAAGCTTAATGTAATTAGTATCGAAAATAAAGATTTATAAAATAATAATCCATTGGTTTATGGTGTTGGGATTACTTTTACTATAAATTATTATTTAATGATATAAAAAATGGCGTCAATTGTCTTCAATTGACGCCATTTGACTGTTGTGACCTCGACGGGACAAATTTCTATAAATTATATGGAGGATTTGAAGAGATTGGCTTACTATATGTAGACGCTTTCTTTATATGTCTTCATGATTTTGGTTTGGCTGTACTGTTGGGGATTGATGGGAAATTTATCTTTTTTTTACATGAGTTATAAATATTCCAACCTAGACTCCTTAGGCCACTTTTTAAAACACCATGTGTCACAATTTCTGTCCATAAAATTTAAAATGGCGATAATTTATTATAGTAAGCAAAGTTACTATCTTAAATTTTGCGGTAAAAGGAAGCCACTTTCATAATCAAAGCAATTGTTTTTTTGCGGATTTATTAATTAACGATATATAACAACTCTTCCTAAGTATAATTAATAGATTATAATATTTGATTTTCTTCTTTAATTCGGTATTAATACATAAAAAACAAACCAAATTTCATTACTTGTCCCAAGACAAGTGGTGCAGGTTTTATTCGCTCTTTCTTTGCATAGTATTAAACAAATAATATTATGAAAAACGAAAAAAACAACACACAGCAGGAATTAAATTCCTCATCTTCTAAAAGTACAAACACTATTGTAATTGTTCATGGAGCATGGTCATCTGCAAATGACTGGCATCACGTTGCCGGCTATCTTAGCTCCATAGAAAACAATCTTATTGTAGTAAATCTTCCAGGCCATGGTAGTGATGAAACACCTGTATCGAAAATTAGTTTACAGCTTTATGTATATGAAGTTTTAAAGGCTATTGGTAACGCAACGAATGTTACTCTTATTGGTCACAGTTTTGGCGGAATAGTCGTAAGTGAGGTAGCCGAACTTATTGCTCCCCAGATAAAAAAACTAATTTACATTGCCGCCTTTGTTCCTCAAAACGGAGATAGTTTGCTGTCAATTGCACAAACTGATTCGGAAAGCCTTGTAGGTAAAAATCTTATTGTAGACGAACAGGCAGGAGTTGCGAGTATAGCTAAAGACGAAATTACAAACGTTTTTTTAGCAGATGCGCCAAAACCAGTAGCAGAATATGTAACAAATAACCTGAGACCAGAACCTTTGGCTCCATTATCCACTCCGGTTACATTAACAGATGCTAATTTCGGTAACATTACTAAAGTATATATCCACAGTCAAAATGACCAGACTATCGGTTATTCACTTCAACAAAGAATGGTTGAAGGTGCTGGGATCTTAAGAACTTACTCACTTCCTTCAAGCCACACGCCATTTATAGTCTTTCCTGAAATACTATCTGCAATTATAACCCTGGAAACCAAATAAAATACATTTCGCAAATAAATAATACTTAAATAATTTAAAATAATGAAAAAAATAAAATTAATCCAACTGCTACTTGTTGCTTGTGTCTTCATCATATCATCTTGTTCAAATGACGATACACAACCTGAAAAACCTAAAAATTATATACTTGTTCATGGAGCATGGCAGGCACCATTTGTATGGCAAGAGGTAAAAGCTAACCTTGAAAAACAGGGTAACAAAGTAATTGTTGTTGAATTACCAGGACATGGTGACGATTATACTACTCCGGCGACAATAACTCTGGATGTTTACAAACAAAAGGTAATTGATGCAATCGCTACAATTGACGGGAAAGTTGTTTTAGTAGGTCATAGCCTTGGCGGTATGATAATTTCTTCGGTTGCGGAAGCGATACCTTCTAAAATTGAAAAACTGGTTTACGTTGCTGCCTATTTACCGGTTTCAGGCCAAAATTTAGATAATTTGGCACATATGGACCCTGATTCTCAGCTTGGGATTATGGGTAATCTAATTTTTAATTATGATGCCGGTATTGTAGATGTAAAACCAGACCAGATTATTAATCTATTTATTCAGGACGGTACTCCTGAAATTCAAAACCTTGTAGTAAAAAACTATAGAACAGAACCTTTAACTCCATTTATAAATCCTGTCACACTTACTGAGCAAAATTTTGGGTCAGTAAAAAAAGTATATATCAAAACTTTACAGGATCATGTTGTGTCACCGTATTTACAAAATAAAATGATTGCAACAGGGAAAGTAGAATCAGTGTATGAAATAAATTCAGGACATAGTCCATTCCTTTCACAGCCCAACGAGTTGTCTTCAATATTGACAAAAATAGCAGCGAACTAAATTTTAAACAAATAACAATTTATAAATAACAAATAATAATTATATCATGAAAAATTCAATTTTATTAATGGCAATGCTATTGCTTACAACTATTACAGCTTTATCACAAACAAATAAAGCTAAAAACGAAAACACAATTGTGATAATCCATGGTGCATGGTCATCATCAAATGATTGGCAGCACGTTTCAGAGGATTTAATTACCGGTGGTAATTCGGTTGTTTCGGTTAACCTTCCCGGACATGGAAGTGACGATACTCCCATTTCTACAATTAGCTTAAAACTTTATGTTGATGCGGTTAGAAAAGCCATTGGAAACAAACAGAATGTTGTATTGGTTGGGCATAGCTTCGGCGGGATTGTGGCAAGCCAGATTGCAGAAGAGATTGCACCTCAAATAAAAAAGATAATTTACATTGCGGCTTATGTACCAAAAAATGGTGAAAGCCTGTTGACTATCGCTCAAACGGATGCAGAGAGCCATGTTGGTAAAAATCTTATTGTAGATGAGAAAGCCGGTGTTGCAAGTATTAAAAAAGAAGGTATCGCTGATGTTTTCCTTGCCGATGCGCCTAAGCAGGTTGCAGATTACGTAAGCAATAACTTAAAACCTGAGCCATTAGCACCTTTAGCTACTCCGGTAACTTTGACTGACAGTAAATTCGGCAAAATCAATAAAGTGTTTGTTTACAGCTTAAATGATCATACAATAGGGTATTCACTTCAGCAAAAAATGGCAAAAGATGCCGGTATACAGAGATCATATTCTCTTCCGTCAAGCCATACACCCTTTATCATGTTCCCACATGTTTTGGCTCAAATCATTGCTTTGGAAGCAAAATAAATATCAAAATAAAAGTTAAGGATCATTTTACTTAGTGACGTTCGGTTTAGTTTTTACCGGAATATATGGTCCTTAACTTAACTAATAAAAACAAATGAAAACAATGGAAAATATTTTAGAAGCAGAAAAATTTATGCACAAGACAGCACCTACAAAATCTATAACCGTAAATGGCAGTGATTTTACCTATCGCTCTTTTGGAAAAGAAGAAGGAATACCGGTAGTATTTTTACAGCATTTTACAGGAAACATGGACAATTGGGATCCTGAAGTTACAAATGCAATTGCCAGTAACTACCCGGTAATATTATTTAATAACAGAGGAGTTGGCAGTTCTAAAGGTACTACTCCTGACAATGTATCTGAGATGGCACAAGATGCTGTTGCCTTCATCCGTGCCTTGGGTTACAGTAAGGTTAACCTTTTAGGTTTCTCACTTGGAGGTTTCATCGGACAACAAATAGCAGCGGATTATCCGGAACTTGTAAATAAACTTATATTGGCCGGTACAGGATCTATAGGCGGAAAAGCGATTGCACAATTAGAGTCACACTTGGAAAAGGCGTTTGTTGACGGACCAGACAGGGTATTGATTAACCTTTTTTTCAACAAAACTCCAAGTAGTATCAAAGCTGGCGAAGCTTTCTTAGAAAGGCTGGCTGATAGGGATGTAGACAGGGATTCACCGACAAGCCAGGCTGCAATTGCAAACCAGGCAAAAGCGATCATTGGCTACGGTCTGGGAAAAGATGAAGACCATAAGCAGCTAAAATCTATTAAACAGCCAGTACTTATTGTTAACGGAAGTGACGATAATATGGTCGATTCGATCAATTCTTACATTATGCTTCAGAATATTCCGGACGCCAAACTAGTACTTTGGAGCGATTCTGGCCATGGTGGAATTTTTCAGTATTCAAGAGATTTTGCGCAGGAGGTAAACTCATTTTTACTGAACTAAAATCAAATTACAATAATATAATTAGATGAATTTATAAATTGAAAACCCGGTTGCTGTGCTATTGGCAAAAGTGAATTCTTGTATTGAATAAAAAGAATTTATAAATGTTTTAGATGTAAATCAATGGCAGCAGTAATCGGTTTTTAACTATTATAGTACATGATGCCAATTTTAGTACCAGCGCAAATAGAAAATGACTGTAAATTTTATGGTTTGGTAATGATAGTAATTCTGTTCATAGTTATTTTTCTGATGTTGACACAAAGACAAAAAAAGATGCTGTTACAAAGGAAAAATCTGGAATTGGAAAAACAAATTCATGAAAAGGACAGAGAACTAAAACTACTCCAAAAAGAAATTGAATTGAGAAATCGGAAACTTTCTGCCAGAGCATTATATCTTTCCGGTAGAAATCAACTTATCAATAATTTGCTTTTATTTATAGAAAACATCCCTGAACTTTCAAAAGTTCCCGCTTTAGATAAGCAGATTAAACATTTGAAAGATTATTTAAGAGATGATAACGAATGGGAAACCTTTATTTCACATTTTGAAGAGGTAAATCCGGGCTTCCTTGCCAAGGTTCGAAAACTGCATCCTGTATTAACGTCTAATGATATGCGTTATATTGCCTATATCTATATGAATTTAACAACTAAAGAGATATCAAGTCTTTTGAATATAACAATATATGCAAGTAAAAAAAGAAAAGAAAGAATCATTGCGAAGATGAATCTTTCTAATGACATAACCCTATACTCATATCTTTCAAACATTTAGAAAAAATGTCTCCAATTTGTCTCTTAATTGTATCCTTTTTTTTAAATGATTTGGGATTGTATTTTACCTGATTCTTAAGTAATTGATTAATTTTGACAAACAGTCTTATAAAGAAGCTTTTGAATATAATATTAACAATAAAACAATGGACAAACAGGGGCTAAAAAATTACATCATAAAAAATTTGCCATTTCCGGATCGCACTTTAGATGATGTGGTAGAATATTTTGAAGAGATTTCTATTTCAAAGAATGACTTTTTTCTTAAGGAAGGAAAGATAAATGACCGCTATTTCTTTTTACAGAGTGGTTTTATGAGAGCATTTACACATGATAACAATGGTAACGAAGTAACCACAAATTTTTATCAAAAAGACAGTGTGGTATTTGAAGTCTCGTCATTTTATTTAAAAACCAAATCAACTGAGAACATACAAGCAGTTACAGATTGCAGAGGCTATGCAATTAGCTATGAACAATTAAATTTATTGTTGCATACTATTCCAGAGTTTAGAGCATACGGGGTAAAAATGTTGGCTAGAGAATATGTATTATTTAAGAAAAGATCGTTAGAATTAATTAATCTTAGTGGTGAAGCCCGATATGAGAACCTTATCACTACTAATAAAGAAATATTTCAGTTTGCCCAGCTTAAACAAATTGCTTCTTATTTAAATGTTACAGATACTTCATTAAGTAGAATTAGAAGAGAATTTTTAAAAAAATAGTTCCTATTTCAGGAATCAATAAATACATTATTAGATGGTAAATACCAGAATTTTTTTAATCACTCTTTTTTCTTTTTTTTCATTGTTTGTTTTTAGTCAGGAGAATGCAGGAGATGAGATACAGATTAAAAAACAACTTTCCTTTAGTACAAAACATACAATTGATATTAATAGAAAGCCTTTAGATTTCACTGCAATAGCAGATGAAATATTTCTTAAAAACGATGACAATATAATTATTGCCAGTGTATTTAGCTTTTCGTACATAAAAAAAAGTAAAAAGAATGAGGTCAGGCCTGTTGTTTTTGTATTTAATGGCGGTCCGGGTTCATCATCAATTTGGCTGCATTTGAGCAGTATTGCACCATGGAAAGTAAAGCTGACTCCGGAAATTAATTCCTCTAATTTACCTCCATTTGAATTAGAAGATAATACCGATTGTTTGCTGGATGTAGCCGATTTGGTTTTTATAGATCCTGTAGGTACTGGTTTTAGTCATATTATTACGCCTGGTACGCCGGAGAATTTTTATGGAGTAGATCAGGATGCTGAATCGATGGCCCAATTTATAGAAAGGTGGTTAATTAAAAATAACAGATGGAATTCACCAAAATTTCTGATTGGAGAAAGTTATGGAAGTCAACGAGTTTCAGTTCTTCCAAGAGCACTTATGGGAGGGGTAACCTACAGTGGTACTATGCGGGGTATAACACTAAATGGGATTATTATGTTGGGCACTACCTTAGAATCGCCTATAAAAAAGTTAAGAGCGGATGAAACATTACATAGAGCAGCATCATTACTTCCAACATTAGCAAAAACGGCATGGTACTATAATAAAGTGAATAAAGCATTATATTCTTATAATGAATTTCAAAAAGAAGTTTCAGCATTTGCAGAAAAAGATTATCTAAACGCACTTTTATTAGACAATGAACAAAAACTTTCAGCGGCTGAAAAGAGTACAATAACTGATAAACTTTGCACTTATACAGGATTGTCTAAAGATTTTTTTTCGTCAACCCTTGAAATAAAACCAAATCTTTTCGTAGACAGACTTTTGTCTAAAGAAAATTTACAAATTGGGTTGTATGATACAAGATACAATCTTCCACTTGCACATTCAGGTAATGATCCGGTTGCAGATGATCCGGCAATGGGAAGATATGTTCCGGGATTTACTGCTGCATTTAGAGAGCTGCTGATTTCAAAATTAAATATTTATATTCAGGATCCTTATAAAATTATTGATTGGAAAAATATTTCCTTTCAATGGCAGTGGTCACGAAAAGAGACAAAAGAAGGTCCTGATTTTACAGACGATTTGAATGTTGTTTTGCGTAGAACTCCAAATCTAAAAGTATTCATAGCGGGAGGAAGTTATGATTTGGCCACTCCGGTAGGATATGCTAAAAAAAGCACCGAAAAAGCAAATTTCCCTACGGGCAGAGTTATTTTTAAAGAATACGAATCTGGTCATATGTTATATTTAGGTAAAACCGGAAAATTATTTAGTGACGATCTGCGATCATTTATTTTAAGTTGTACAAACAAAATTAATTAAATACAAAACCAAATAAAAATTCAACACTTCACTGGGTTTTGTTTATAATTGGATATGCAAACAAGAATATAACTAAGTTCTTCTTTTGCATATCCAAAATTGAAAAGTAATTTAAAGCGCACTAATCTTTAACGAACTGGCTTTATCATTAAAACTTCCCAAACAACTATTATTTCCTGTTATAACAATAGATTCTCCTCCAAAATTATCGTTCTGATACATGGTAACTTTGTATCCATTTTCTAGGCGGACTGAGGACAAATCATCATTTACTATACCATATGATTTTAACTGAGCCAATGTATAATTACCTGCAGGCAAAGCAATTGCATAACCAGTATAGTTACAATTTTGGTAAACAGTAACTATACCTCCGGCAGATGGATTATATTTATTATCAGTATAGGTACGTGAAAAATTGCCTACGCCATCAAAATAATTGTCAGCAAGTTTTGCTGGATCAGTTGCAAATTCTCCACCTTGTACGATTGCATCATTTCCATCATTCCATGCCCATGGAGCGTTGGCACCACCTGTTTTAAAATCGTTTCCGGTAAATCCTCCGGCCGGACTAGAAAACAATTGGGTATTGAATCTTTGATCCCATAGTCCTCCGCTTTCAAAAATATCGACAAGTTTGTATTCCACATAATTATCGTAGTTATCAGCTGGTATTTGTGCAGTTCCGCTTGCAGAAGGGTAGTATATAATTCCATCTCCGTCTATATCGTGCTGTGGCCATGCTTTAAGGCTGTGTCCTTTAGCATCTTGTGCCGTTACAGGATGAAGTTCTCCATTAAAATCTCTCATTTGTAAGGTGCCATCAATACTTTCCAATCCGTTTACAAAAGAACTACCTGATGGTACGTACGAAAAAAAGTCTGAATGACTTACTGTAACTGCTCCTTTTAAAGTACCGTACAAAGAACCATTTTTTTCTATAACCATTAATACGCCTTCTAAATCATTTTCATGTTGGTCTAAGGAGTATAAAAGCGGATTATCTGTCCAGTCTCTTGGCGAAAAAAATGCATACGTAATAAACCAATGCGTATTTGATTCTACAACTGAATAGTAACAATGTGCAGCTAAAGAATTGGCAAAAGCAGGAAGATTATTCCAGTTGTTTTCACCATTCCAGTCATTATCATAATTAATTGCAGTAAGATAATCAGATTTCCCTCCTTCGGCGTAAGTTCCTGTGGCATCTACATCTTTATAATGAATCGGTGCCCATCGTCGTGCCAAATCAGAACTGACAGCTGAGGTCATTTTTTTGAAATTTTGCTGCTCTTTTGTTAAAGCAGCAACAGTTTCTACTTCCTCCATTGTCGTGTCCTGACAGGAGAATGTAATTGCAGATAACATCATGATTAAGACTTTGCTTAATACTTTTTTTCGATTCTGTTTTTTCATAATTCTAATTTTAATTGTTTAAAACCTATTTAAATTCTGGATTTGATAAACTATTTGATAACAGAAATTCAACAGAGAAAAGATCACCAGCGGTTGACGCTTTGTTTTCTAAAATTTTTTCTGATAGAATGTTTCGTGCCTTGAATTATAATTCTTACTATTATTTATAAGTACTTTAAAATCAAAATCGTACTATCACAGAGTATTATAATATAGTTAACAAAAAGTTAATAGGAGAAGGACTATATGTTGTTGGTGGGGCCTCTAAAATGGTAATGTGCATTTAGCACCTATTCAGTTATATGGGCGTATCTGCAGAAGTTGTGAGTGTAAGCTAATAGGGAATAAGATGTGTTATCAATAAATTAAATTATGGTTAACTACCTGTATGTATAGTGTTATAAGATAAATATTGCTCAAATTTACCAGTGTATCTATAAATTATAAACCAATATATTCCTAGTAATAGTATATCATTAAACGTGCAAAACTACCTTATACCTTCAGAAATTTCATGGCTTTCTTTCAATAACTGTATTTTGGATGAAGCAGCTGATTTAAATAATCCATTATACGAAAGAATTAAGTTTTTAGCCATTCATTCTTCTAATTTAGATGAGTTTTTCAGGGTTAAGATTAGAAAGCTGCTGATTAAAAAATCAAAAAAGAATAAAGATTTATTGGATAAAATTCTAGCTGAAGTAAATCTGCAGCAAAATAGATTTGGAGCAATCTGGAATAGTATGATATTACCTGAATTAGAGATAAATAATATTGTGTATTATGAAAATCAGGAGCTTATAGACGAGCATTTACATGAGATAGAATATTATTTTAAAAGCATAATTCTGTCTTATATTCAGGTAGTTTATATTTTAGTAAACCAGCCTAAAACGTATTTCTTAAATAACCGCAGTTTATACTTTTTAGTAAAATTAAAAGATAGTGCCGGCAACTATAACTACGCTTACCTGAATATTCCTTCTGATAAACTGGATAGATATAAACAACTACAAAGTCAGGGAGATATACATTATATTATTTCGATTGATACCATAATAAGGAATTGTTTGCCATTTATATTTCTTACCGGAAAAGTGGTTTCCTGTTATGCTATAAAATTAAACCGCGATGAAAATTATTTGATAGAGGATGAAAACTCAGATTTGATAGCAAAAATTGAAGCAAAAATAGAAGAACGAAAACGAGGTTCATCAACAAGATTTCTATATGATGCTAATATGGATACTGAAACAATTTCAGTATGCAAAAAAGCCTTTCGTCTGCATAATAATGAGATGATAAAAGGTGGAACTCATCATAATTTCTATGATTTATTTAAGTTTCCAAATCCCCTTAAGCCAAATCTTCAGGGAGCAAATTATCCGGGTCTCAAACATATGCCTTTTGAAAGCAGCAAGTCAATTTTTGAAATTATTGACAAACAAAATCAATTGCTTCACTTTCCGTATCAATCGTACTATTATGTACTTCAGTTTTTTAATCAGGCGGGAATTAACAGAAATGTTCTGGAGATAAAAATTACGTTATACCGCATTTCATCACAATCGCTAATTGCAAATGCTTTGATAAGCGCTGCTAAAAATGGCAAAAAAGTAACTGTTTTTGTAGAGGTCAAAGCGCGCTTTGATGAATACAATAATTTATTCTGGTCCCGGGAAATGAAAAATGCCGGCATAAAAATCATTCAAAGCATGCCGAATTTAAAAGTTCATGCTAAAGTTGCCATGGTGACAATGAAAGATAAATATGGAAATAAAAAAAATTACAGTTATTTATCAACCGGAAATTTTAATGAAAGTACAGCAAATGTTTACTCCGATTTTGGATTCTTCACCTCAGAAAAAAAATACGCAGATGATTTAAAAAAGGTCTTTGCATTTTTAAAAACCAAGAAAAAAGCAGAACCGCCAAAAGATATTCTGGCAGCAGGCTTTAACATGAAAGATCAATTAATAAAATTAATAGATCAAGAAATAGAAAATAAAAAAGCAGACAAAGAAGCTGCCATATTTTTAAAAGTAAACGGAGTTGATGAAAAAGATATTATTGATAAACTTATTGAAGCCAGCAAAGCAGGTGTGAAGGTGACATTGATTGTGAGGGGAATTTGCACCTTATTGCCGGGAATTAAAAATATTAGCGAAAATATAAAAATTTACAGGATTGTAGATATGTTTTTAGAACATTCGAGGATATATAAATTTGCGAATAATGGGCAGGAAAAAATCTATTTATCATCTGCAGATATGTTAAGCCGAAATTTAAATAGAAGAATAGAAGTTGCTTTTCCGCTGTATGACGAAATGCATATTGAAGAAATTAATAAAATTATTCAGTTTCAATTAGAAGACAATACCAAAAAGAGAACCATAAATAGTGAAGGAAATAATGAATTGGATATTCTAAATATAGATGTGCCGAGACGTGCGCAGACCGAAGTTTATAATTGGATCGCTGAAGACCAATGAAAAAATAATGTTTTATTTAAAATGAAGACTTTAGCTTGACGAAAAAAGCCTGAACGTAATGTCAGGCTTTTAATTATAGACTTTATAGGTTGTTGTTTATTTAGTATACTTTTTTCTTAGGATATTTATTTCCTTAGGACCAATTCCCATTTCCTGCTGTAAAAAGTTTTCTATACTTCCGTATTGTGTTTTGATACCTCCAAAAAACGAACGGATAAGTTCTGGTTTTAGTGCCATTTCATTTTCTATCTGAGCTTCGGTTAAACCGCTCATTTTAGCAAGCGGCGCCATCATTCCCTTGTTCATTTTCTTAAGATATACATTTGATGCAACATAATCTTCTTCGATCGTTTTCTCAGGAACATTTAATATATATAAAAATAATGCTGTTGCCATACCGGTACGATCACGGCCGCCAGTACAATGATACATTACCGCTTCATTTTTATCTGTAGTCAATAATTTTACAAATAAGGGGCGGAATCTGTCACCGCTATATTTTACAGCATCTACGCCATAAAATTTTTCAAGAAAACCTCCTTCTTTCAATAGCTTAACCATTTGTGCCGGATTCGGAATACTATCGCTTCCTGCCGGACTTAAAGTGTAATCCGTATTTTGAGGTAAACGGTCTGGAGCCGCTTTCGATTCAGCCACACCTCTAAAGTCGACAACAGTATGGATTTTCTTTTTATCTAAAAGCGCTATATCGTCATTTGTCAATTTATCAATACCGGCACTTCTGTATACTTTTCCCCAAACAACCTCTTTTCCATCTGTGGTTTTGTATCCGCCTACATCTCTAAAGTTTAATGCTCCTTTTACAGGAACTAATCTTTTAATACTGTCTGTAAGCTGAGCGTTTGCTAATGTCTGTACCAAAATGGCAGCTATAATTATTGTTTTTTTCATTTTTATTTTTGATTTATTTATTTTAGAAGATATCATAACGTAAACCTGCCTGACCACGGCTTCCGTACCATTCCTGTGAAGTAATACGGCGTTTATCATTCCCCATATACATTTTAACCGGAGAATCACTTAGATTGTTTAATTCAATAAAGACTTTAAGTTTTTTGTTAATGTTTACCGTTGCAGAAGCATCAATAGTAAAGTTGGAGTCTGACCAGATGTAATAATCCGGACCTAACTGCTGATTAATGGTTTCTACTGAATTTCCTCGGTAATTACCTGCAAGACGAACCATTACACCATTGCGCTCGTAAAAAAGAATAGCATTAAACAAGTTTTTAGATTGATTGGGCAAGCTCGTTTTGTCGTTGTAAACATTGGTCCCGCTAACTCGCGGCACTTCTGTTTTTGAATCTAAGTAAGTGTAGTTAAATTCAATTCCAAATCCGCTCCAAAACCCATTAAGAAAATCAAATCTTTTGTTAATTCCTGCTTCAAATCCAAATAATGATGCTTTATTCAAATTTTTTGCCTGTGTTACTAAATAGTCGCTGCCATCAATATTCTGCATGCTTACATCAGTAAATACTACATCGGTAATATTTTTGTAAAAAGCACCTCCGGATAGAATTCCTACATTGTCAAAATAGTATTCTCCCATAAGGTCAAAATTATTACTGAAAGTAGGCTTTAGATCAGGATTTCCCTGCGTAATTGTTTGAGGTGATGAAGTTGTATTTGTTGAACTTCCGGGTGTCATGTCTCCAAAATTCGGACGAACAAAGGTGCGTGTATAGGCAGCACGAAGATTTGATTTTTCGGTTAATTGGTATTTTAAATGCAGCATGGGAAGAAATGAATTATAATTATTTTCTACCACAGATGGTGTTAATGTGATTACTGCAGGAGTTCCTTCTGTAGTTGCTTTAGTTCCATTTAAAGTCATAGAAGTATATTCGTTGCGTAATCCTCCAACTATCTTTAGATTATCGGTAGCATCAATCTCAGCCATAACATAACTTGCAATTACATTTTCGTCACCAGTATAAAAAGAAGTTGCATTTGTTTTTGACGTGAAATCCATAAATCCGTTAGCGGTTTGAAAAGATTGTCCATACATATTAAACAACTGATCTTTAGTAAGCGGATTTACTATAAACTGGCTGAAATCACCGTTCATGTTTCCGAAAAACTTGCTTCCGCTTGGGAAATTTGTAGTTTGCAATCCTGAAAGTGGTACAAGAGCAGGTGAATTTGGTACTCCGACAGCTGCTCCAGGCAGGTATACGAAATTAGATCCATACGTGTTTGTTCTGTCTTTATGGCGATATTTTGCACCAATTTTCAGATGTACTTTAGAACTGGCTTCAACCTTTAGATTAACTTGTCCAATCTGATCTCTCTCACTATTATCAAGTTGGGCAATTACTAATTGATTTAGTAATAACTTATCAGCACTCATTACTTCATTTGGATTTGCAAGACCAGTTTCAAAATGATCTACAGTACCACCAACTCCATTTGGAGAATCAAATCCCCAATACCTTTTTCCATCGCTTGAAAGATCATTGAAACCGCCTGTTATTTTTTGACGGAAAGTAGCAATAGGAAGTCCTTTGTTACCGGAAGTTGGAGGAGTGTCTAAATAATATTCTGATTTATGATTGCTGTAACTCCAGTCTAATTTAAATTTTTCACTCATTTGATGCTCACCGCCAATTTCAAAACCGTTTAGCGCCGTTTGATAATGCGAGTATCTGTAATTGTACTGAAAACGAGAATTGGTATAATCAATATAAGATTCATAAACAGGACGGATGTCATCAAACTTATTGGCCATTCCTCTAAAGAATATCTTATCAGAAGAAGTAAGTTTGTATTCAGCCCCTACATTTAATCCTTTGGTTTCACGCTCACCCATATAACGTTTAAAAAGTACGGTATTGAGCGATTTTTTTTGCTCAACAACAGTTGCACCGGTATTATAAGTAGCAGCAAATTCATCAGATCCCCATTGTCTGCTCCAGATGGCTCCCGATACAATTACACCAAGTTTGTTATTGAAAAATCGGTCACCATAAGTTACAGACGCATTATAAGTACCGTTTTCGCTAAAGGTGTTGTAACCTCCGGCTGCACTTACATTCAGTACACGTTTTGTTGGCGCAGTGCGGGTAATAAAATTGATAGAACCTCCAATGGCATCTCCTTCCATATCTGGTGTAATGGCTTTTGCAACTTGTACATATTGAATCATTTCAGAAGGAACGGCATCGAGTACTGATGAACGGTTACCCATAACATTTGAGCTCGGAAGACGATTTCCATTAAATAGGGTAGAAGTCCATGCAAAAGGAGTTCCTCTAACTGTTGCCTGATCTGCTTCGCCGTGATAACGCGCTACGGCAACACCCTGCATACGCTGTACAGCTTCGGCAGCGTTACGGTCTGGTAATTTACCAATTGCATCGGCGGCCATTACATCCATAATAGCAAGTGAGTTTTTCTTAATACTATAGGCTTTTGCCTGAGATGGAGCCATTGTTCCTTTAACCACTATTTCTTTTAGAGAACTTGAACCATCAGGTGACATTTGAATCAGGCCAAGGTCATTTATTCCTTTTACGACATTTATCGTTATAGATTTTGTTTCAAAGCCTATATAGCTAATTTCAATAATAGCTTCTCCTTCGGTGGGTGCAGTAAGGGTAAAAGCACCTTGTAAATCTGAAATGGCTGAATTATTAAATGTTTTTCCGGCAATATTGGCTGTAGGCAATGTTCCTGCATCGCTGGTTACAACTCCCTTTATAGTCTGCGCATAATTAGATGGGATAGAGCAAACTGTGAAGACGGCAGTGAAAAGTATTTTTTTAAATATCTTTTCCTGCTTAAATAAAGATTTTAAAATAATTTTTGGTGTCATGTTTTGTAGTTTTTCTGCAAAGATTGCTTCGATTTAAACTACAAAACGACTTTGTCGAACTAGAACTACTTTTAGAAAGTGTCAAACTTTTGATTTATGATTAAGTTGTTGATTTTTAAATAATTAATTCTTGTTATTAAATTGTTATCAATCAATTGTTTTGCATTTACTAAACATTAAATTAACAGCATGATGGTACTTTAGCACAAAGATTTTAAGATGAAATATATAATTGCCATTGGAATATTTCAGGCGCTCTTAGCTACCGTTTTACTATTAAGAAGCAGGTACAGAAAAAATGCAGATGATTTGCTAATTTCCTTAGTTGTTTGTATAGGGCTGCATCTCTCTATTAAGTTTTTCATTTTTACTTTTGTCCAGGATCAGCAGGTACTTAATATGCTCAATACTTTTATCGGTTTTTGTTATATACCTTTATTGTATTTGTATACCTTAAAAACCATTCGCCCTGAATTTGTAAGTGCTTCAAAATGGTATGTTTTTATTCCGTTTGTAATTGGTGCTATAGGTTATTTTTCCACTGTTTGTGTCTTATCAGTTACATCGCCAAATGCCTATTTAGTTTTATACTGGTACAATACGATAAGTCTTTATACACTTCTTCCTTTGGATATCATTTTTTCCTGCGGTATAATCTACTTGGCAATACATAAACTGCCAAGAAATAGTCAGGAGAAAAAACTGATTGTGCAGCTTGCATCTCTTTTTTTAAGTATCGGAATATTGAGTGTTTTGTTTATAATTTTTAGTCCTTACATTTTCTCTCTAAATTATTTAAGTCGCTCTGTTATTTATACACTTCTTGTTGTAATTACCATTAGAATAATTACCTATAAATATGCAATGCTGGCTGACCCTGTTACAACTAATTTAAATAATGAAATCTTATTATCTGCGTCCAATTATAATGTAGCTACTGAAATTACTAATGAAACCAAGTCAGATGTAAATAGTTCATTGTTGCAGCCTGTGGTCGAAAATCCTTTAATGATCGAAAAAGAAACAGTACAGCCTCAAAAGAGAAAAGAAATCTTAAGTCAGAGCGAAATGTTTAAAATATTGCTAAAGCTTGAAAAAGCTATGGAAAAAGAGAAGCATTATATGGACAGTGAGTTAACACTTGATAAGCTGGCAAAACTTACAAGCCTCAGTAAATATCATATCAGTGAAACATTAAATCATTTTGTTAATAAACCATTCTACACTTTTATAAATGAGTATAGGATCGAGTATGTAAAAGATAAATTGAAGAGTTTGTCTGAAAAGAATGACAGTATTAATATTCTTGACCTAGCGTATGAATCTGGTTTTAATTCAAAATCATCATTTAACAGGTATTTTAAAGAGATTACGGCTTATACACCCAGGGAATATATAAATTTAATTTCTACAGAATTAGTTTCGTAGCAGAACAGTATTCGAAGGTTTTTAACTTTCTTAAATTTATTATTTTTGAAGCCTGATTTTTATTTGAAACAGAGGAAATCATTAACCTGAATTTTTATTTCAATATATGGGATATTATCTCTTGAGATGATTGAACTTTTTACTCTATCTACTGTTAAAAAGGTTTAAGCTCCAATTTAGAGATTTTAAAATTAATAATTTATTATAGTAAATAGATTGTTAATATTAATGAGAAGTAATGTTAAAAATGCCATAACTTGAGTTGTAATATTAAGTTGTTTTTTTGATATAAAAATTTTTTTATGGAAAACAACAATGATTTAGGCAGAAGGCGGTTTCTTAGAAATTCATTACTGGCTGCCGGAGGAATATTTATCGCGCCCCTTATTGAAAGCTGCAGTGACGATGATAAACCAGATAACAGCGGTGCGCCCGAAGGAATGAAAAATGAAGGGTTTGAGACAGGAGTAGCCAGTTTTGACCCGACGGAAACCGGAGTGATTATCTGGACACGATATTCAGCAGGCTCAGATGCCGAAATTACCTGGGAGATCAGTAAGGATGCCGTATTTTCTGAAGTTATACGAAAAGGGCAGGCGGGAGCCTCATCGACCAATGATTATACGGTAGCGGTAGATGTTCAGAATATTTCGTCAAATACAAAGTATTACTACAGATTTTATAATGCCAAAACCAAACAGGTAACGGTTACCGGAGAAACACGTACGCTGCCGTCTAAAACAGATGTTGTAAATGATGTAAAAATGGCTGTTGTTTCCTGTTCTAATTTTCCGGCAGGACTTTTTAATGTGTATGGAGCAATTGCTTCCTCGGATGCTGATGTAGTAGTACATCTTGGAGATTATATTTATGAATATGCACCGGGACAGTATGGAACAAATCCTTTTACCAACCCGCTTGGCAGAGAACATAAACCAGCCAGGGAGATTACAAGCCTCAGTGATTACAGAGAACGATACAGACAATACAGAGGAGATAAAAATCTTCAGCTTCTTCATCAGAAAAAACCTTTTATATGCGTTTGGGATGACCATGAGTTTGCAAACGATTCTTATAAATCCGGTGCAGAAAATCATCAGGCTTCCGAAGGAGATTTCCAGATGAGAAAAATGGCTGCTTTTCAGGCCTACAGCGAATATATTCCGCTTAAAACAGGAAAGGATCTTAGAATTTACAGAAGTTTTAATTTTGGTAATATTCTTTCGCTGTATATGATGGATACCAGAGTGATTGCAAGGGATAAGCAGATGAGTTATGCTGATTACATTGATAATGCCGGAAACTTTGACCAGACAAAATTTACAACAGATCTGTTAAGTACCAGTAGAAAATTAATTGGAAATGAACAAATGACATGGCTGGGATCACAGCTCAGTGCAGATACTGCTAAATGGAAAGTTTTAGGCCAGCAGATCCTGATGACAAAAATGCTGATTCCTGCAGAGCTGCTGCTACTTTTGAACCAGGTTTTGGCAGAAGTGGATTATTTCGGAAGTGCACAACCGGCGACGATGCAGGCTCTTATTGGTGCAATCTCTCAACTTGTTGTTATTAAAATGAGACATCAACAAAATGATCCTTCATTAACCCCTCAGGAAATTGCGAGGGTTACAACAACCTTGCCTTATAATCTGGACGCCTGGGATGGTTATTTTGCAGAAAGGGAACAATTGTATGCAATGCTTTCCGGAAAAAATGTTGTGGTTTTAGCCGGAGATACTCATAATGCCTGGATGGGTAAACTTACCGATATGCAGGGAAATTTTATAGGTACTGAAATAGCCTGCAGTTCTGTTTCATCGCCAGGACTGGAAGCGTATCTTGGCATTACGGCAGACCCTGCAAAAGCGATAGAATTGGCGCAGGCATTTACTGTGCTGATCGATGATTTAGAATATGCAAATTTGTATAAACGAGGCTATACCTATCTTAAATTTACAGCATCCGGTTCTGAAGCGGAATGGCGATTTGTAGACAGTATAACAACTGAAACTACCACTACTATTACAGAAAAAAAATATACTATAGCATAGTTTATCAGGCACTGATTGAAATTTTTCCGGTGCTGCCAAAAACTACATCAATTGAAACTATACATTAAATCGGGGCAGGAGTAATCCTGTTCCGATTTTTTATATCAGATGATCTATTCTGGTACGACTTTCAATAGCAGTGAAATTAGGGTTAGTTCACTTTTTGAAAACACTTTGCCTTCCATTTCCACAAGAGGCCGGATTTTAAAAAGAATTCTACAAAAAAAAGGAAACAGCAAGTAAATGCTGTTTCCTTTTTTATTAATTTATATGTGAAATAACCGGGATCTATTTACCGCTTGAGGCAGTAATTTTCCCTAACTGAAGTCTGTAATCCGGTCTTTTTGCATTATACACGTCCACAAAAGTTTCTTTGTTCTCAGTGTGGGAATACACATTAAAAAAGATGCTGTTACCGTACCAGTTTTCTAAATCTGTATTGTCAGCATTGTTTTCTTTAAAGATATTGCCGCTGCATTGATTAAAGAACATTTCTTCAAATTTGATTTTCTTTAGATTAACCTCATTGATTTCAGTTTTGCTGTCTATAAGGACCGCAGGATTAAAACCTGACACTACACTTCTTTTTAATTCCAAAGAGGCACTTTCAGCAACATAAACAGCTTCTTTAACCAAACCTGCCTGAATGTCTGCTGTAATATTTTCACTGTCGTTTAGCATCGTTATGTTTGAAGCACTAACCAGTGTGGCTTTTTTGGTAAAATCCGTTTCGTTTTTCTTTTCATATGTTCTTACTTCCAGGCATCTGGATCCGTCTTTATTGCTCGACAAGTAAGAGGATCTCACCGCTAATGAATTAAACAAGCGGCACTGGATTCCCTGCGTAAATTTAAAATCATCATTAATAGATTTGTAGGATACTAATTGAGAAGTGTTCACATCACCTCCGTAAAAAGCAAATGAATCGCCGCCGGAGTAGCTTACCATGATATTCTCTAAAATGGTTTTGTTGCCCACTCCTGCAATGGTCAATGCATTAAAAGTATCCATCCCTTTCACTTTTTTACCGGCAAATTCGATTCGTACATATTTCAATACTCCTGAATTTGAAGCGGGGTTGTTCCCTCCATAGACGGTCAGTGCCGGATCAAGATCCATACTGTAAGAACCAACATTGCCAAATTTATTTATCGGA